>JGI24006J15134_10001496_pt1 | contig 13286 bp, 9 predicted proteins | sample LinPmetageLP53_FD_15134 | JGI IMG/M metagenome (IMG submission 15134) | reverse complement strand
GGAATAACATTGTTTGCTTTTTAAAGCGTCGAATTGATGTTGAAGAAGAAAAGACAGATAAAGAAACAGAAAAGATTTCCAAACTTTGGTCGCAGGATTGAGTTAAATGTCAGTAATGGCTATTGATTTAGAAACCAAAAATATGTCTTATGACATTGGAGGTTTTGGCAATACTCATATGTTTCAAGTATCTACTGTTGCTACTTGGGATGGAAAGAACGGAACTGTATATGTTGATGAACCCGTAGATACTTTTGCTAAATCTGGTCATGTGATTAAATCTTTAAGAGAATTAAAGTTTGATTTAGATGAACATTTTCAGAAAGGTGGAGTTNTATTAGGACATAATATAGCNTCGTTTGATTTACCTATNCTAAAGAACGCAATGGATATATATTGCATGAAACAGTATCTTGAAGATAAAAGATACATTGATACTAGTAGGCTATTGACTAAACATCATGGAGAAAGATTTCCTCTTAGTAACTTAGTAAAGTGTACTATGAATGATTCTAAACTCATGGATAGTGCAGATGCTCCTAAGTTATGGAAAATGGGTCAATATGATGAAGTAGTAGAGTATTGTATGAAAGATACTCAACTAGTCTATGACCTCTGGAAGTATGGTCAAGATAACGGAATTGTGAAAGCATTTTCTGTTGATAAAGAAGAGTTTGTTGAATTGGAGGTGAATTGGTAATGGAAGGCTGGGATTGGTTTTTTGCTGCAATTTTCTTAGTAGTTCTCATGTTGCTCTTTTTCGCCGCATTTGGTGGTAGAAATATCACCGATGGCAGCGTTGAAGATTATATGCGAAGGCTAATGAGAAATGATGGCGATGAACAGAAATGACATTAAAACAAAAATGTCCGTATTGTGCTGAAGATACATTAGCGAAGCGTTTACTGGGATTTTATGTAGGTTCTCCTAAACAGATTAAACTGTGGGAATGCCGAGAATGTAAAGGAATTTGGTCTGTAAAGACCGTTTGAGGAAAGGTGGCTTACGGGTCGCCTTTCCTCTTTTTTTTTGGCTTTTCGTTTTAGTCTCCGACAGTTGCTAACCAAACCGCTATATATCCTGCAATAAAAGATAATGCAGCATACAGGCACAATTCCATGTTAATCACGAATTGTGCCAATTAGTAATTTCTGTCTGAGTTGGTGGAGTAGAATAAACATTACTCGGCCACTTTGCTAAATTTAATTTAATTGTTCTAGTGCCGTTTTCATCTATTGAATTAAATATAGAAGGCCCTAAATCAATCCAATCCACTAAAGGATAATTAGTTTCTAAAAAATCTTTCATACAAGCCATCATGCCACCTTCCTTATTGTAAATGCAGTATATTGTGGATTATTAGCAGATTGAGGGTCAGAACTTCCAGTAGCAAGAAATTCTCTATTAGCACCAGACCAAACAATATATCCACTTAATTTAATAACAGTATCTCCTGTTGTTTTGATAGTAGCAGTAGTAAATTGAGAAAATCTAACTACTGCATTTAAAGTAATAATAGTTCTATTATAAGCATATTTATTATGTTGGTTTCCGTCGCCTATTGATAAATCGAATTCTAATTGTGCATTGGCGGTATCTGCAATAAAATATCCATAAAGATTAACTTCAAAAATACCTGCGCCTTTTAATGTAATATTTTCTCCTGAAAAGGTAACTGCATTAGTATCTGCGGCATATGCTGTAAAATCACCACTTGTAAAAGTATATCTTGAAGCAGAAGATAATGTTTTATCTGACGTTAATCCGTATCTTACTAATGTATTTGTTATTCCTCCTAAATCTGCAATTGATTGAGCAGTTACAGTTTTAATTGCATCTGAACCATCAGTATCTCTTATTATTACTTTATCATCTGATGCAACAGTTACAGCAGATAAAGCAGGTAAAGTCATTGTTCCTGCACCATCAACTGAAAAATTTACATCACCATTGTTATCCTTAACTTGAAACGCCGTAGCGGCACTATCACTACCTAATTGCATTATAATATGTTTATCTGCATCAGTATTATCAATAGTAAAATGTCCACCCCCAGTAGCGACTTCTACTGTTGTTCCACCAGAAGCGGCAGTTATCTTAGACATTTCAGTATATCCCGATGAATCATATCCTAAACTTAAACTATTCTCAACTTTTCCTGTTGTTAGGAATTGTATTTGCATACTTCCTAATGGAGCAGTAGAAGAGTTAAACATAATTACTGCAATAATAGTATCTCCTTCTGTATAATCAGGAACCTTGTCAGCAATATCGCTTCCGTGTTTTCTAACTTGTAATACATTAGAGGCATCTACTACTAATAAATGATAGTAACTATCACCAGCAGTAGTAATGAAAGAACTAGAGGTAAAATTCTTTGCTACAACTGCCGCAGTTAATTTGTTATCTTTAAAAATTCTACCTGTTGCGACTTGAATGACATTAGAAGAAGAAGCCTGAGTAATATCAAAGTCTGTTGCTGAACCTTTAACTGCCATGTTTCCTTTAGACATAAGACTTAAACCTTTAATTAATCCAGTATGAGGAAAATCAGTATTATCTGTTATTTGACCAAAGGCTACGCCTGTTGTTTGTGTGCTAAATAAATGAGGGTTTTCGTCTGCCATGTTATTCCACCTCTATTGTGAAAAATATTTCTAAATCTTCAGTTGATGAAAATGGGCCAACTCCTTGAAAGTTATGCCTTGCTATTAAATTAGAACCATCAAATATGCCAAATTCACGAATAACATTACCTGTCATGTTTGCATCTGAACCTTGAAATATTGCTTGAAATTCTATTACATTACCATCTACTACTGCTGAAAAAACAGAAGGAGTAGTGGAAATAGGGACATCTAATGTTGTAGATTCAGGACTGGTGGAATTGCCACCTAAACCCAGTTTATATTCTGTATTAGCCGCAGGTATGCTTGCTATATATGTAGCAATTAAATCTTTTAATTTTTCCGTAATCATGCTAAATCCTCATCTAACAAAGTAGTGAAAGTGATACCTGTTCCTCTCAATCCGAGAGATGTAGTGTTGGTATTTAATGTTGTCCCGAAGCCTAACTTAAATGAACCCAAAGAAGATTTTTTCCTAACAACGAATCTTAGTTGTTTAATTTTGACAGTATCATCGAAGTCTAATTTGATAATATTTTCTTCACCGAAGTTATCATTTCTTAGTTCTGTATTTATTTTTTTGTTTTCTATCTGCATTTCTGCAAATGTATCTTCTAATAGTTTACTATACTTTCCTAATTCTAAATCCATTAAGCCATTTAATGAGTGTTTTATCTGTAAAACTATAACTTGTACGTTATTTATTCCTTCTCTGGGTATATCTAATCTTATTAAATCTCCTGCTCTAAGTTGAGAAATACCAGAATGCCCTACTGATACTTTAAATAATCTATTATTGTCATCTTCTGAATGTAGTTCTCTCAAGACTCTTGCTCTTTTATCTACTTCTTCTTGAGATAGGAGATTAGGTTCATAAACCTCTAATGACTTTAATCCTATTTTTTTGATACTATCTGAACGTTTTCTTTTTCCTTTGTGTGCTTTGCCAAATACTGTTATTTCATTATAAGTATTAAGTAAGTTTTTCTCTTTTTGTAGGTCGTATATTTGTAAATCGCCTCTTTCTTCTAAAACAACTTCACTATAAAAAGAAGCATCCTTTTTATCTAAAACTTTAAACCTGTCTGATTCATAGATTATACTTTTATCCTTTCTTTCTAATAGATAATTAATAGCAGAATATAAATCAACTCCTTGAAAATTAGGAGATAAGAAAGTAGGGAAACTGCTATCTGTTACATCAACATTAATGTTATTATCTTTTAGTAGCCTATCAATAAGTTCATCCGTTTCGTTTGCTACTATTGCAGTAGTACCTATACAACATCTATCGAAATCAGAATCCATTTCACCATTTAGTGTTACATTAATAGTTTCAGAAACAGAAACTACTCCTAACATTTCTTTCATCTCTCCAAAAGTAATAGTGTTGTTAATTTCAGTTCCAGAACTTTCTTCATCTCTTTTATAACTAATACTGGTTTTATTCTTATTTTCTCCATCAGAAACTAAAACAGTAGTTGGTTCAGAAGGAAGAATATTAGGAAAACTTCTATAATCTCTAACTACTATGTGTTTTTCATTAGCGTTATTGTTTTTATTATCGCAATCTACTAACATATACATGGATAGTATTCCTTCATCATTACCTTTATTTGCCTTTCCTCCCCTTGAATTTCTATTAAAGAATGAATTAATTCCATCATAGCATTGTGCAGTAGAGGGTTTTTTAGTATATTTAGAAGAAGTTTGTCTTACCTGTATTTCTTTAGGTGAGAAACTATGAAAGCAGGTGTGATTAGGTTGCATTATTCTAAATCGTCTAGTACCTGTTCCCCACCGATAATCTAAAATTAGAATGTGAGTTCTTGTATTATTAGATTCATCTATTTCATGAGATACGATATAACTAATATGTGAAGGATAGCCTTCGTTTAAAGATGTGCTAGAACTAGTAACTAATGCCCCGCTTTCTGAACGATAAGTATGTTCTTCGCTAACTAAATAGCAACCTGTTAAGTTTACAAAATCTAAGAATACATTTTCGTTAGTTGCTGCTATTTCTATCTGATAAACGCTTTCTCCACCTTTTGTAACATCTGCATCAAGATTACTCCCGTTTATTTCTAATGTAGGCTTAAAGGCTAGAAACACCCCATCAGCCGTATCATCATATGATTTAGCAGTATCTTCATCAGTATTATTCTTAAACGGTTCTGTCGTACATGACATTGTTATAGTAGAAGAAACACCAGAATTATCAGTATTATTAGAATTTGCCTGAGATATTTTATCTCCCGCCATTCCTTCGGAAGCAAAGGATTTACCATCTTCTATTGCATATCTGTCTAAAAATACAGGAATCATGTTATTAGCGTATTTATTAGCCGCAACTTCACTACCAGAATTTATTTTATGCATTGTTCTAAACAAGTCAAATATTTTAAATGTGTTTTCTATGGTTGATGCCGAACCATCATTATTTTTCATATCGAATAAAAAGGGTAATACTAAATTTATTTTTTTACTAGAATGAGCACTTTTTCCAAATTCATTTGAATACTTTGTGTCCCATCTACTGCTTACTTTGCCCCAACCTGCGGTTGAAGAAGAAGATTCCTGTGTTGCTATGCCTTTAAGCATACTTACTTTTTTACCAAAGTCAATAAAACCATCAGAATCTCCATTTCCTGAAAACAAATCGTTTGTTATATTAGCGGGTTCTATCCTAAAGCCTAAAGCACACGTATTAGAGGTTCCGTTTGTTTTTATTGGCGGATATTCAAGAGTAACGGTGCTTCCACTTTGGCTTATCCATTTTCCTACAAATCTCCCTGTAATATCATATATTAAATCATTACTAGCACCAATATTGCTAGCAGTACTTACTGTCATTGTATTCGCCCCACTTGGTTGATATGCAGTAATATTAATTGTAGAAAGTGCCGCTTTGGGTGAAGAACCACCAGAAATAGTAGAAGTGTGAATACTTTGTGTAATTGCTATTGCTGGTAATAAAGTATTCTTTTCTGGAGTATTTTCTGGGTCAAACTGATTAAAAGCCCAGTCAAAGCATAATTCAGTTAATCTCATAATAGAAAACCTAGTTAAACCTGATAGTGCTTTATCTGCTGAAATGATTCCTTTAGATACATAATCATTATCGTTATTCTTCAATGTTGTTGTTTTCCCTGTTGATGAATATTTAGTGTCAGAATTAGAAGTTTCAATAGATTTCTTTTTAGCGAATAAATTATAATTACTAATGTCTTTGGTACTTGAAGAGGACATTAAACTATCTGCTCTTAAACTACTATATGGTTCTAAATCACTATTACTGAATAAAAACATTCTAGCGATTTTAGGGTCAAGATGATTAAAATAATCTTTTTGTAGTAGTGGGCTTCCTTTGATATAGTCAGTTCCCCCTATTGATATAGTATTATAAACAGTATCGTTGAACGAAAGGGCTACAATATCTGCACTTCCTCCGCTTTCATGATGGATAGTATCATAAAACTTAGAACCTAAACTTGGTACATATCCTCTTGCTTCTGGAGAAGTATAAGTAAAACTAGAAGAGTGTAAGAACTTATCAGTTCCTATAATATCATCAACTAAATTAACACCAGAATAAGTATTACCTAATCCAAATCTGTATGCGCTTGCATAATATTTTATTTTACTAAGTTTTGAATAATAATCATAAACATCAGGTTGGTCTATGGCTCTATGAGTACTTGCTATTTGCTTAGAACTAATATTTCCTTTCTCTAAATTATAAATATTAAAATGAGAACTTCCATAAAACTTAAAGTAATTTGAATGTAATCCACTATCAAATGTTTTAGGATAGTCTAAACTAAATACTTCTCCATCAGTAGTAGTATTCGGACTTAATGCTGAAATAATTTTTCCATTCCATAAATGAGAACCATTAAGTAAATGTAATTCCTGAGTTAATTTTGTACTTTCGTTATCGGTTCCATCATATGTTAAAAGTTGTATTGTATCTCCAGCAGTAGTAGTTACAATTCTATCTAATGAAACTGTAACAGTAGAGTAATCAGTTTGTAGTCTAACAAAATTAATTATTCCCAAGAAATTCCCATTTAAAAATACTGGCTTGCCATGATGATTTCTAGGAGCAGAAGCAGTTGAAAGAAAATCATCTCCATTATCTGCTACTCTCATATTAAAGTAATGCGTATTTGTTACTGTAACTGAACTATGTATTTCGCCTATTGTATTAAATGTAGTGTCTCTAGTATTAGCATAGTTTATTTCTAATCTTCCTAATGTTAATGGCGCATAAGGAGCAATTTCTAAAACAGTATTTCCATTTTCAACATTAGTATTTATTATTTCAAAGTCTAATAAGGTATTAACTGTATCAAATGTTTGGAATGCACTATTATCTTTATTAGTTAAACGACATTGAAAATAATTATCAGATGATATTCCTGCTGGTTGATGTATAAAATATCCTATTCCTTTTTCATCATCAGAAGAACTTGTTTCTACTAAAGAGTTACCTTCTACACCTGTTGATGAGATAGTAACTCCTGAAGTAAAATAGATTCCTTTATTGGCTGAACCTTTTAATGATGTCTCTGAAACAACTAAGGGGTTTGAATTTAATGCCTTAGTTAAGGCATAATTCTTAGTTGTTGCTTTGTATAGGGCTACATCTGATGTATGTTCTGATAATGCTTTACGAGTTAATACATGAGTGGTAGCACTACTAGTTGTAGTTTTTACTTCACCAACATAAGCAAAATGCCCATTTATTTGAGCAAATATTTTTTCTCCTGCGGTCAAACTAATACTAGAAGTATTTGTTATTTCATCGCTACTAAAATTAAATCTTCCATTAGAAGAAAGACTAGTTAAAGTGTTATATGGACTGTTAGTGCTATAAATAATATCTTCTGAGAAGAGAGTATTTTTATTTATAATTGGCCCCAATAATTGACTAAATTCATCTCTTCCTTCTAGTTCTATAAAATTCTGTTGGTTTTCTTTATATGTATTTATTTTTTCTACTTTACCGATAAATCTTTCTATTTCTATATTATAAATACCAGTAGCATATTTCATAGAGTTTTCTGTATCAGAATAAGCATTTTCTGAAAAACTTAGATATAATAAGCCCAAAGCAGAATCTGAATTTAATACTTCTGCTTGTAAATATTCAAAGTCTTTTGATACAATGCTAACAAATATCTGCTTTTCTCTATTTTCTACAATTTTAAAATTAGTAAGTAAAGTCCTGTCTGTAAAATTATATGCTCTTCTTTGCATTTTTTGGTCGGCAGATAATAAAGTAGACCAAGATGAAGAACTACTAAATTGTAATTCTTCTTCTGTTCTTACTAAATCATAAAATCCTATTTGTTGAGTAGTTCCTGATTTTGAAGGCAAAGCCTCAACAATTAGAATATAATCACCAACCTTTACTTCATCACCTACATTAATATAATGAAGTAAGTCATGTTCAGTAAAAAAGGAATAAGCCCTACCACTTACATAAGCATCTACTCTAGCAGGTAAATCCACAAATTCGGATAGTTCTCCTTGAAATACTCTATGCTGGACTGTGTATTTATTAAACTCTGATATTTTTCTACTCATCATTTTACTATTATCAATTATTTTAGCAGAACTAAATCCACCTCTAGGACTAAAAGATTCCTCTAATTGCATATCTAAAACATTACTAATAGTGTTTGATTTTTTAGGAGAATAATCATAATGTACATATCTAGTGGGGCCGCCCCTATTTGTAGAACTACCTAACAATGCATCATTAACTGCTCTTCTTGCATTGACAAATGCTTCTTCATAGTCAGAATAATCATATGTGGAAACAGATACATCATCTGAACTTCCTGTACTTGTGCTTTCATTACTATTAGTATTTCCACTAACTATGCCATCTGTTTGTCTAACATCTAATGCTCTTAAGTTATCAACCAATTCCAATTCCATAGAGAATTTACTGTAATCTACTATTCTATTTCCAAAATCGGGTGAAGTAAGAAAAATAGAATTACTGAAAGAACTAATAGTACCATTAGTATTAGAAGTAGCCATTCCTGCCGTATATTTTACATTATGGTCTAATTGGTCTACTTTATCTAAAGTATATTTTTTGCTATAATTTTCAATAGTAATTAATTCAGCAGTAGAATTAGCACTAGCATTGTTAGATAATACTATGTGAGTTGCAGTAATTAAACTAATTTCAGTATTGCTTGGAATGTTTTTTCCAGAAACTTTCATTCCCACTTGTAGATTACCAACTGCTAATCCTGCTAAAGTAGATATAGCAATTGTTTCATCACCACTAACTAAATTAGCAGTAAAGTATTTGTCATTATTTTTTAAGAAATAAAACAAAGGACTTGAACACATTAATTTATCTTGCAAATCTACTTTAATTCCTGCTGAAAAGGCAACAGCATTAGAAGTTTTATGAGTTCCTTTGAATAGCATAAATTCAGTATTTGCTGGTATTTCATCACCTAACGGTGGTTCAAATGTAAAATAATCTCCTTCTGTATCTCCATTAAGTACTTTTGTTATTTTAGCAAAGTGATGCTTTAAATGGTCATTAGCATAAATTAATACAAAATAATGATAATCTTCATCATAATTGGTAGTATTTAACAAGACTCCTGTTCCTTTATCATAACAATGTATTTTAGAACCACTAGTAGTAGATAAATTAAATCTTATTGTATTTGCAGTAGAAGTATCTACTTCTGTAAAAGAACCGCTAGTAATTGTTGCCCCACTAGTAGTTCCAAAATACTGGTCTGGGAAAATAATTGTATATAATCTAGTTTGTTCTACTGAATCCGATGCTCTTAGTGATGAAGAATATTGGCTTTCAGTTGTAAATTTAGGATTAGTTGGAGTTCTTTGATTACCTCTACCTTGAGAATCTACTGAAGTAGCCCCTAATTCAAAAATTTTAGGATTAGTTGGCATTATAAATCAATCTCCTCAAATCTCAAATAAAGTAAAGTTTCGTCTAAAGAAGGTAATAGGGTATTAACAAACGGAAATTTTAATTTTGGTATATCTATTATAGATAATTCATGAAACTCTCCCATAAACTGATTATTAGTTATTGCTGAACCTGCAACAGTTCCTACTGGTGGTGTAACCGTTGTATCTGTTAAACCCTTAGCACCTAAAAAAATATCGGTTCTATCGAAACTAAAAGTAGTTTTTTTAGTATGTTCTGATGATAAAAGCAGCCTTCCATTTAAAAAAATATTAATAGCATTGTTATTATCATTTAATGTAAATGCAACATGATAGAGATTATTTATGTATGATGGGTTTGCATAACCTTGAATATATACCCTACTTAGTGAGGCCACATCGAATGGAAGCCCACTCGATAAGGTAATGTTACTGCCACCTACCGACGCTATCGTTCCTATCGACCTGTACCCGTTTGTGGTGTCAAATACGAAGAGTTCCTGACCCGCCGCATAGAGATTGATGTAAGTATTGATTGTCGTTGCTCCTGCCGAATGATTACCGATAATAGATGCACCTATATATCTATATTGATTAAATCCTAAATTATTCACTTGAGGTTGATTACTTTCATAAAAATGATAATATTCAATATTAGGAGATATTGCAGCATTAGTTGTAAAAGTTTCAGTAGTTCCGTCGATGGTTAAATCAACTTTTATTTTATAATCAGCAGGTTGATTCTCATTTAATAGAGTAGAATTTAATAAAGATATTGAGAAGTTAGTGTTATGAAATATTTTCATTTCATGTGTTAGTCTTTGAGCAAATGGCAGATAAAGATTACTTTCATAATTATTGGGCTGGCCTAATGGCCTTGCATCAAGATGATGACTTGAAGGCATTATTTTTTTACTTGGAGTAAAAGAAGGAATACTTCCCCCTGCTGAAACTTTACCATATCCGTTTATGTCATAAGGAGTAATTATACTTTCAAAGGTAAACGAACCTTCGTGCGCCCATAGACCATAAGCAATATCATCTGAAGTAACTGAATTAGAATCAGTATCTGGAATATTACCAGAGTAAGGTAACTTAACGTGTGCATTACACATAACAGGAAAAACAAGACTTCTCTTTTCTCCAACTGATATATTATACATTTATTTCACCTCATGGGAAGATATTGGCTGATTCAAATTCTAAATTAAAAGTAATTTCAAAAGTGTCTGCATTCATATCAAAGCCAAAACTTCTAACAAATCCTGTGATTCCTGTTTCTGTTTCTACATCTGGAAACGAAGTCAATGGCAAGGGAACTCTTGCATTATCTAATTTTAATGCATCTCCCCTTGAACCAAACATTAATGGAATATTAAATCCATCTAATCTTTCACTATTATCTGTAATTGTTGGAGTCCATGTTGCACCTGCGGCTTCACAATCAGTTTTATTTTTATGACTTGAAACACTACAAGTTCCTCTGTAATTATAATCACTTGCTACAAAAGAAGGAATAAGAACAACTAATTCAGAAAACGCTTGGTTTTTGGCTAAACCTGTTGAATCTACACCCGAAGCAATCATTTGTGCAATTTCATGAGCCGTAAATTTTCTTGTAGTAACTGTTCCATCAAATACTTTTGTGATAAAATCATCTACAATAACTCCATTAATTGTAATATTTTTTGTAGCCATACCTAAATCTAATGCGGCAGTAATTGATTCACCCGTAGCAATACCTGATAATGGGATAGGAAATGCTGGAATGGTTTTAGATACTGAAACACTTACTCCCGTTGCTCTTAATGGAATAGTATTTTGTTGAATATTTCCAGAGTAACTCTGAAATTTTAAATATACATAGTGTGTAGCCGCCGTCATTTAATCACCCTAGTGTTCTAGAAGAAGTTCTTCTGTTAATTTTATTATTTACCATGTTTCCAATCTTATCAGCAATTCGTCTCATTTCTGAATCAGAAGTGTCTCTAGCGTTGATTGTGATATTTATAGTATTCCCCATCATACCTTGAGTTCTTTGGCTATTTATTATTTGTCCTCCGCTATTAGGAACAAATAATTCTGAACCTCTTTCACCCACCAAATAAGGAGTATTTGCCATTACTGAACCACCTGTTGCTCTTGCATCAGGAGTAAAGCCCTTACCCATAGTAAAGTTACCAATAGATTTACCGAAGTCAAACAAACCCCCTGCTACATCTTTAATAATTTGCACTTTAAATAATGAGTCCTTTAAATCACTTATTTTTTCTGTAAGGAATGCGAACAGTTTTTCTATTGCATCTAAAGCAATTTGAGGTAATTTATCACCATATTTTTTAAATAGTGAAACAAAGAAAGCACTAATTAAAACAAACATAGCAATAGGTATTGCATAAAGCCCTATTAAGGATAATCCCCAAAGAATAATTGTTTTAGCAAGCCAAGCCGCTAATAATACCTTACCTACCTTTTTACCTATTTCAAATACGTTGCTTCTAAAATTATCATCTGTCCATAACAAGTGGAAGAATTCAATGATAAGTCCAAATCCAGCAAGCAGAGTATTCCAAGCAACATTTACTAATAAAGTTAATCCAGTTATGAGCATCTGATAAGTTCTATCTAAAAGAGGCTTTAATTCATCAAATGCCTTTTTATAATCTCCAGATATAAATGTGCCTATTACTGCGAAGAAATCCATTATTAAATTAAACGCATTAATAGCAAATTCCTTTATTTCAGCAATCAACCCCATCTCTTGTAAAATTTTAAATATTTCATATGCGCCTTTAACGAATGCCAAGAATACTATTATTCCCATAATAGCAAACACAAAGAATTTAAAAGCAATTTGAACAACGTGTTGAAGTGATGCCATGAACTTCATTAATCTTAATTGTCTTTTTTTTCTACCCTTAGCAAAACTAATTAATTTAGTAAACGGAAATAAAAGCCCTGCGAATTGTTTAGGATTAAAAAGAGATTTTGGCCCAAATGCTTTCTTTAAATCATTTTTAGCCATACCCATAATAGCATCCTGTTCGCCACCCATTTTTCTTTTTTCTGCTTTCTTTCCTCTTCGACCTGCTAGCATTTGTCTAAACTTTCCACGACCTGCGGCTTTTGCAGATTCCTTAGCAACTTTTTTGGCTAATGTTACTCTACTCTCATCAAAGGCATATTGTTCTTGTAGTAGTTTTCTTTGTTCTACTAAAGCAGTATTCATGTCTTTTTGCTTCTCTGTGATTGCATTTAACGCAGTTAATCTGGCTCTTTCAGCACTTCCCGTTGCTTCTAAAACGTATTGATAAATATTGAGTTGTTCAAGTTCCTCATCAAATGCCTTCTTTCTATCTTTTATGAGTTTAACATTTTCTTCTATGTTTTCCTGTACTCGTTTATGATAATCTTTTTCTTTTTCGTTATATTTCTTTTGAAGTTTAAAGGCTTTTTTCTTTAAACCTGCGTGTTTTACAGTTGCTTTCATTATTCTGTTTTGTCTTTTACTTAGAATAACTGCGGTAGTAACGCCATTTTTTCTGTCTTTTTCTTCAAGTTTTGCTATATCTGCTCTACCTTTTGACTGAATATCCATTGCCTTTTGTTGTTCTTGCAATACTGAGTTTAGTTTCTTAGTGGCTCCAAAGTTCTTCATAGCCTGTTTTGTGCTTTCCATTTGGGCTTTTGCATTATCTTTTG
>JGI24006J15134_10001493_pt1 | contig 13299 bp, 6 predicted proteins | sample LinPmetageLP53_FD_15134 | JGI IMG/M metagenome (IMG submission 15134) | reverse complement strand
GGTAAAACTGTAGTGCTAGATTATTTAAGTGATAGTCTTGGTACTGATTCTGAAATGAAAGTTCATAAGTTTGCTGAAGAAGCAATGTACAAGTGTATAGCATACGCTATAATGTCTACAAGGGCTAACGTACAAGAGTATATAGTTCGTAGGTTTCAAAAAGACAAGTTTGCCGCAACAAGAAAAGCAAAGCTAAGATTATCAAATTTAAAATTAGAAGAATTAACTCAAATACTTAGAGGTAAATCTAAACATATAAAACACTAGTATATGCCGGAGATTAAACATGTTTTCAATCAAGGTAAGATGAACAAAGACCTTGACGAAAGACTAGTAGAAAATGGTCAATATAGAGACGCAATGAACATACAAGTGTCAACTTCAGAAGGTTCTGATGTTGGTACTGTACAAAATTTATTAGGTAATATAAATTTATTTGCTAACAATCAATTACCACCTAACTCAAGATGTGTTGGAGCAATTGCTGACGAAAGTAATAATCGTTTTTATTGGTTTGTTCAATCATCTGAAAAAAATTTAATTTTAACATACGAAGGTGGCCAAATATATTTTATTTTTGTAGATACAAAAAATGTTTTAAAATTTCCAACCCACAAATTAATAACAGGTATAAATGTAATAGATACTTTTCTACTCTGGACAGATGATTATTCAGAACCTAAAAAAATTAATTTTGAAAATTGTTTTACTGGTACTAAACAAAACGGTTTTTACCACACAAAACTAGTTGTGCCTAAAAGAGGTATTACTATAAACGACTGTATAGATATAAGAGAAGAGCATATTACTGTTATTAAAAAATCTCCAAAAACTAAACTTACTTTAGAACCTGAGTACGAAAGAATAATAACCGCTACTACTAGTTTTGACTTTGGGCAGGGTACTAGCGATTTAATGGAAGTAGGTGAAACAGGACAGGCTTATTTTAACAACTTTCAACCTACAAATAATTTTTATCAAGTAGGAGATTTTGTGCTTTTTAACAACTCTGATTTATCATTAGACCCAGGTAGTTATCAAGTTAGAATAGAAATAACAGAAATTTTAATGCTTTCAGATGGTTTGTATGAATTTGAGATAATTACTATTACAGATTCAACTAGCACAGCGTTAATAACTTACGACTGTATAACAGAAACTAGTAAAGAGCTTTTTGAGCGTAAATTTGCTAGATTTGGTTATAGATATAAATTCCAAGACAATGAATATTCTTCATTTTCTCCTTTCACAGATCCTCTTTTTAAACCAAGTAGCTTTGAGTATGACTCTAAAGAAGCTTACAACAAAGCAATGGAAAACACTATTGTTTCTTTAAAAATAAGAAATTTTTTAACTAAAGAAACACCAGAAGACGTTGTTCAGATTGATTTGCTTTACAAAGAGTCTAACTCACCTACAGTTTATATAGTTGATAAAATAAAGTTTTTTGGAACAGAATCTGTTAGAGTTGCAGAGCAAAATTTAAATTATTGGAATGCAAATCTTTATGAGTTAACTTCAGACTTAATATACTCTGTTGTTAGTTCCAATCAGTTGCTAAGACCTTGGGATAATGTACCTAGAAAAGCTTTGGCACAAGAAATATCTGGTAACAGATTAATATATGCTAATTATTTACAAAACTACAATTTAAACAATAAGCCTAATTTACACGCTACTTATACCTTAAGGTATCCTCAAGACGAAACATACTCAAACCACTATAGCCTTAACAGAACAAACGCACCTTCTCCAGTGTCTAGCGCGATATTTGCAGATGATTTAATTGGCCAAAAATCATTAAAATCTTTAAGAAACTACCAGCTAGGCGTTACATATTTAGATGAGTATAACAGAGAAACACCTATATTTACTGGTGTTAATGCAATATTTAATACTCCTAAAATATCAGCGTCAACTCCAACAAAAATAAAAACACAAGTAAAATCTCAACCACCTAGTTGGGCTAAGTCGTTTAAAGTTTATGTTAAAGAAACCTCTACAGAGTATTATAACTTGTGTATGAATAGATCTTATAGGGCTGATGATGGTAATGTTTGGATTTCATTCCCTTCTTCTGAGAGAAATAAAATTGATGAAGATAGTTATTTGATATTGAAAAAAGGAATAGACACTAATAGGTTAGTTGAAGAAAAAGCAAAATATAAGGTTTTAGCTATAGAAAATGAAGCGCCTGAATACATAGCTACCGAAAAAATAGAGCTAACAAGAAAATCTTGCGATGGTGAAATAAGTGACACAGCTTCAAATGCTCATGCTATTTTTGGTGATGTTAGTTATTCTCCAACTGTAAACAGTAAAAGTTTTAGAATAATAGCTAATTCATGGGATGGTACAGGTAATGAAAAGTTACATGAAATTACAGACACTTTATATATTTCTTTTAGAAACAATACGCTTAACGAACAAACGTCTAGATACGAAATAATTTCAGTAGAGTTTGAAGACGGTGGTTCACATTACAAAATTACTTTAAAATCTGTTTTCCGCACACATGATGCAGATTTGGTGTATGAGAACTACCCTACAAACAATGAGATTTCTGCAAGTGTTAAAATGATTGTTCATAAGCAAAAAGTTATTATTAATAGCGCTCAGTTTAAAGGTATGTTTTTCGTTAAAATAAACTCTGATGCAATAATAGAAGAAAAAGTTTTAACAACGCTAGGTGAAGATGACTACCAAGTGGTTTCTACTATGCCTTGTCATTATTTTGAGGATACTAAGGCGGATCCTAGACATACAGCACAAAATACAAAAAGCGACCCTAACATTGGCCACGCGTATGGTGGAAGAAACCTTGGTAATTACACTAGCCCAAGCAATCCTAATACAAATTCAATTTCTGGTAGTCTTTCAAATAAAAAAGAAAAATGGATTGATTTATTAGATTTTGGTGGTAGTGGTAATGGTCTTTTTCCTAGCAACCATGAGTTTGCGGACACCCAGCACGACACTATAGGTGGTTTTTTTATTGACAAAGTTTGGTTTGCTGACGTACAACCTGGTGGTGGCGCTAGACATGATGATATTCTAAGCAATGGCCATTGCATGAGGGTAGTAGGAAATTCAAGCGTTATATTAGGAGATGCACCGCAGGAATATATATTTCCGTTTAATAATAATGTTGCGTGGAATAAATTTATATCTTACAGGGACATAGATGGTAATGCTAACACAACTGGCACTAGAACTGCAAACTACGGTAAAGGTGTTTACACAGAAGATAATAAACATTATGTTGAAATATCTTATTCTTCAATTGGTATTGACGAGTTTAGAACGGGAGATTATGTCACGGGTGTTGTTGCGCCGCAGTTAAACTGGGGAAGTTTTAACAACACTGGTATTTTTGAACCTTTAGTTAATTCAGCTGCAATGTCTAATTACGCAAAAAATTACAGCGCAACAAACGATGAGTTAAGAACTGTAATAAATAATTTATCTAAAGGTAAAAAGTTTAAAATAAGAGGTGATGACAATCCTAAAAATATTTATACTATTCTTCGCGTTAAAAAAATAAAAAGATACAATTATAAAACACCTGTTGAGGTTTGGTCAAATTATGCCTATTGGGAGCAAAATAGTGGTGATTATGGAGATGAACCTGGTTGGAATCAGTTTGTTGCAGGTTGGGATAATTTTGGTTATCCAGAAAATAGAAGAATGACTTACAGGCTTGAACTAAGTCATAGTTTAACAGATGTTAAAATAGGTGAAGAAGAGCTTGTTCATGATGATAATATTGGCACACAAAAAAGTGTATCTTTTCAATTTGTAGAACCAACATATATACATGATGAAAACCAACCTATTTCAGAAAACCCTGCTATTTGGGAAACTGAGCCAAAAGAAAGCGCTGATTTAGATATTTATTATCAAGCTAGTGATCTAATACCTGTTTCTATTAACGAAAAAACAAATACATCTTTTATACCATTAGGTAGTGTTGTTACTTGCAGCGCTAGACCTGCAACAATAATTAGCCGAACATATGTTATTGCTTGGGAAGATAATAAAGTTACTTTTAATAGAGATATTGATCTTGTTGCTTATCAAGGAAATGGCGGTATAGTTAAGTTAATATTTACAAGACCAGATGATTCTTATACAATGGCGTCAATTAATACTGCGGCAACGCTTGCTGATACTGATTTAGCTTTAAATACTTATATTGTACATCCAAGTGTTGCAACAAACCCTGTTGGTTTATCTTGGTTTAATTGCTATTCTTTTGGTAACGGTGTAGAGTCAAATAGAATAAGAGATGATTTTAACCAACCAACTATAAGTAAAGGTGTTTCTGTAAGCACTGTTTTAGAAGAAAATTACGAAGAAGAAAGAAGAAGTAGTGGTTTAATATATTCTGGCATATATAATAGCGATAACGCTCAAAATAATTTAAATCAATTTATTCAAGCAGAAAAAATTACTAAAGATTTAAATCCATCATATAGTAGTATTCAAAAGTTATACTCTAGATCCACTGCTGATGGTGATTTAATTGCTATTTGTGAAGATAGGGTTTTAAAAATACTAGCAAATAAAGATGCTTTGTTTAATGCAGATGGTAATGTTAATATAACGTCTACAAACAACGTTTTAGGCCAAGCAATACCTTACGCTGGGGAATATGGTATTGCTAAAAATCCAGAATCTTTTGCTAACGATTCTTATAGAATATATTTTACAGACAAACAAAGAGGTGCTGTTTTAAGGTTATCAAGAGATGGTTTAACACCTATTTCAGAGTATGGAATGTCTGACTATTTTAAAGACAATCTTTCTTTTGCTAATGAAATAATAGGTAGTTTTGATGATAGAAAAGGTGAATACAACATAACACTACCACACGTAGAAAAAACTGTTTCTTTTAAAGAAGGTATTAACGGTTGGTCTAGTTTTAAATCGTTTGTTCCTGAACAAGCGTTAAGTATGGGTAATGACTATTACACAGTTAAAAACTCTTTACCATACCAGCATCATGTAGAGCAATTTGATTCTAGTGGTAAAGAAATTAATAGAAATACTTTTTATGGTATTTACGAGCCATCTTCTATAGACGTTTTATTAAATGATTCGCCAAGTAGTGTAAAATCTTATAAAACATTAAGTTACGAGGGCTCACAGTCCAACGTTGACCTAGAGGTTTCGCGCGTGGAAAGTGGTTATTACAACTTACACAATAAAGATGGTTGGCATGTTAGCTCAATAGATACAGACAAGCAGTCTGGAGTTGTACCTGAGTTTATAGAAAAAGAAGGTAAGTGGTTTAACTTTATTAAAGGTAAAAAAATAAATGAAGTTTTAGATTCAACAACTAAAGAGTTTTCTTTTCAAGGTGTTGGTAGGCCAAGTGAGTTTAGTATAGACGATAGGAAATATTTAGCAATTCAAGGTTGTACTGATCCAAGAGCTTCTAATTATAATTCTGATGCTACAATTGATGATGGTAGTTGTTTTTTAGCTCCACCTGAAACCAACGATAGCATTGGTGGATGTATGGATGCAAATGCAATAAATCATAATCCACTTGCAACCTATGACGACGGTAGTTGTATTGGTTTTTGCGAGATAATACCAGGTTGTACTAATCCTTTAGCTTTTAACTACGACTCTAACGCTACAGTTGATGATGGTACATGTGAACTACCGGTTTACGGGTGTACTGATCCAAGAGCATCTAACTATGACCCGCTAGCAAATACTGATGATGGAAGTTGTTATTTAGCTGACCCTGATGATCCTAATGATCCTGGTGCTTCTAGTTTTAGCTTAACAATTCAAGACACAAATGACCCAGATACATTAATATAAAATTCCACCACCAAACAATTAAATTATGCCAGTAACTTTTAATTCAAACAACAATTATGATGTTGAAATTATAACAGAAGCAGATGTTGCAAATCCAACAGTAGTTCAATACAGCGCAACAACAAACACTCCTTTTGTTGAAATAAAAATAACACCAACAGATAGTCAATCAAATCCTGTTTTAGCAAGTAATCTTAAGATTGATAGCATAGTGCCTGACTTTGCGTGGAACGCTGGTGTTAATTATAATGTTAAAGGAATTTGCGAGCCACCAGCCACGCCACATGGTACTAATAGCAGCTTACAACACGTTACAGGTATAGGCGTAACTTCAAACTGTCAAACTTTAGGTTTTAATAGTTTTTTTGGTAATAGCAACTTACCGCAACAAGGGCCTTACAGTGCACAAAATGATTTTACTACTCAAACAAATCAAATTACTGCAAACGGTGTTAGTTGGTCAGAAATAGTATTAATAGAGGTTTACGAAGATGATTTGGCAGAATTAATAAACGACCAACATTCTCCAGCTATTGCAGAAAACTATAATGAGTGGTTAATGTGGAGCGGCCCTGTATCAACACCAGGTGGTATGCGTAGAGAAATAACTACAAATATATATCCTATATATGTAAAAGCTTTTGTTTATTTAAGTTTTGATAGTAATGGCTTGGCTGGTTTAACAGCAAATACAACGTTAAATTTAGATATTGACGAAGTACAACCTATATATGGCTGCACAAATCCAGGTGCAAATAACTACGATGCTGCGGCAACTATAGATGATGGATCTTGTGGTTTTGCACCAACACCTAAAACTATTTATATTCAAGACTCTGAAATTGTACATTCAGGAGGTTTAACTGGTTATACTGACCCGCCATTTCCATCTCAAGTTCCTAGTGATGATGGTTTTAGTCCTAGCACATTAGATTTGAGTGGTCAACCTAATATGCCTAAAAATTTAATATTGTCAGGATTTCATACTTCTAACACCCAACCACTTGGAAACACTTACATGCCTGGTGATTTTGTTACTGAAATTGTATCTTTAGTTATAACGCCTAGATCAGCAGATGTTTTAACTGGTAATTATCAAACAATAAATGGCGTTCAAATACCTATTATTGAATCAGCTTACGCGGCTTTTGACTTTCCACTACCAAGTGGCCCAGACAATCAAGATATGACAGATCCTTTAAGTTTTCTAGGTGATGCAGCAAATAATTTAACAGCGGCTGGTCTGTATATTGAAAATATAAGTCCTGACACTGGCTCTGTTATAGGTAGAAATACATATGTTGCTAACGGAACTTCTGGTTTAAATAGTAATAATACGTCTGTAAAGCCAAATTGGATGCCAGACGCAGGTTTTTTAGATGAAGATGGTCTTTTTCCAAGAACTATCTGTGACTGGGATGTGGAGGATATAGAGTTTATACAGCCAGACGGAACTATATTTACTGCTGATATTGCCGGTTTATGGGTTGAAGAGCAGTATATGACAGGCCCGCCTTTAGTTCCAGGTTTAGAGTGGTTTCCAGTTAAACTAAATATGTATATGGTAGTAGAATTTACAATGCCAAACCATGATGTTTATTTAAATTTAGATTTAAGACACGATACTCAACGTTTAGTACAAAACTAATATGAAAACAATAAATAATATAAAAATAGATCAAAGCCCAATGGCTTCTGCAAAAGTTTCTAGACAGTTTACTGTTGAAGGAGATCCTGGTGCTGTATTTTCTATAACAGTAATAAACGAAGATTCTCATTTTTATAATTTTTCTGAAGAGTTAGATAAAAACGGTGTGTTAAAAACAGCTTTAGCTTTTGCAGCGGCTGGTGCTAAATTAGCATTAAAAACTATTGATGACACAGGTGTTTATCAAGGTTATATTGAGTTTCCAGCTATTACTGATGATGATGTGTATAGCATTACGCTAGAGGCTGATAGCTTTAGCAACACTACATTAGCTAGTTCTTTATCTAGCAACAACGCTTATGTTTTACCTAATATTTATAAATACCACGACACAACAATTACTTTTTCTTTATTATCAGCTGGTAGTTCTGGTAGTTACAACACTTTACCTAGCAACGTAACATCGACTGGTATTAGCCATAGTGTTTCTTCAGCAACTACTTTAAAAATAATACCAATATCTTGGCCGGTTACTTTAAGTGGAAGCCAGTTTGTTATAGCAAAACAACCTGTAACATCAGACTTTCAGTTTACAACTACTAAAACTTCAAGAACAGCTGGGGCTAGCACAAAGTCTGTAGAAGCGACAAGCATAAAAGGTCTTTCTGTTGGCATGGGTATTAGTGGTACGGGTATAGCCTCTGGTTCAGTTATAACTGATATAACACCTGGTTATTTAGACGCTAATAAATCTTCTGACCTTGAGGACGTTTATATTGTACCAAAAGCTATAGTAACAAATGTTGATGGTGCTCAAGTAATAAGTGATGATCTTGGAGGTACAATCACTATAGACAAATCATCTACTTTTGACGCTGGAATAACACTAACTTTTACAGGTAAAGGATCTTCTGCGAGTAGTGAATTTAACAAAACTAGTTTTGCATTTAAAAATGCTTTACTAACAATAGATCCTGTGGTAACAACGTTAGACGCTGTAGCTTCTAATAGCACAACAATACCTTTAACAAGTACAAACGGTATTAAAGCTGCAGAAACTGTTTTAATGACAGGTATAGGCGTAACGCCTACGTCACCACATGTAGACACTGTAAATGCTGGTGTTTCAGTAGTCGTAAGCGTAGCGCAAACAATAGAAAACGGGCAAACAGTAACTTTTACTGGTAGTAGTAGATCAGCAACCATAACAGCTGACTTACACGTCACGTCGCATGGTACAGACAATATGACATTAACTTTGGCTTTAGATAACATTTTAACAGTAGCATAACATGGAGATAACATTAAAATTTGAAAAACCTTTAAATAGCTCCTTACAAGTTGGAGACACAGTTTGGTATACTAACACTAGCCATTCTGGTGGATACAACTCAGCTGACTCTAGCGGTGTTATTAGGTTAGGTACTGTTGAGGAAATTAGCCATCAATACAGGGCTCATGAAATTAAAGTTAGTAATAATGTTATTGATTATTACCCAGCTTTAACTAATGCTTTTATAATGTTTTCTAAAACTAACAGTGTTAATTTAGCTAATTTAAATGGTTATTATGCTAAAGCAAGGTTTGAAAATAATTCTAATGAAAAAGCAGAATTGTTTGCTGTAAACTCTGAAGTGTTTGAAAGTAGTAAATAACGCGTAAAAAGTGTAATTATAAATAAATGAATATGAATATAAAAAATAAAACATTATGCCAGTAGGTAAAAAATTAAGTCCTTTTAAAATAACGCCTATGGCTGTTACTGCAGGTTTAGGTATTGCCCAGGGTCTTACTGGTATTATTGGTGGTTTAGCTGGTGGTGGAGCTAGAAGAGCTGAAGAAACAGCAGCTCAAGGCGAATATGATACTCAAAAAGCAGCCTATCAAAATCTAGATACTAGTAATTTATATGCTGGTGTAAAAAACCAATTTTCAGGTTTACAAAATACTTTTGAAGATTTAACAGTTAACCAACAGCAAGCACAATTTGAATCACAACAAAACGCACAAAGCCAAGCGAATATTTTACAAAACTTAAGAAGCTCTGCTGGTGGGTCTGGTGTTGCAGGTTTAGCGCAAGCTATGGCTGGTCAAAGTCAATTAGCTACTCAAAGAGCATCAGCAAGCATAGGTGCACAAGAAGCTAGAAATCAACAAATGGCTGCTCAAAGTGCTTCAAACATACAAACGCAAGAGCGTCAAGGTGAGCAGTATGCTCAATCTATGAGACTACAAGGCGCTACTCAAGCTAGAACTGCTGAAGCTGCAAAAACCGAAAACTTATTAAGTATGTCAGCTGGTAGATTAGACGCTGCAAAACAAGCTAGAGCAGACGCAAGACAGCAAGTGGCAGGTGGTGTTGGTAATATGTTAACAGGTGGTTTACAAGCTTTTGGCGCTGGTGGTGGGTTTTCAAAAGGAGGTTTTAAAATAAAAGATTTGTTGAATCCTGGACTTGACAGATCATAAAAATAAATAAAAAACATGGCAAACAAATTTTATGAAATAGGTAAGGCTGGCGGTGAAAAAGTAACAGATTATTCTAAAGCTATTGCACCTGCGTTACAAAGCATGTATAAGCAAATGCTTGATTCTAAAGAAAAGCTAGATGCTTTTATGCTTAAATCACCACAAGGTGTTGTTATGGACAAAGTACCAGAGCAATTTAGATCACAAGTTACTAAATTTTTAGCTGATGGCAAGCAAAAGTACGCTCAAGCCGCTTCAGTTCTTTCTTCTGGCGTAAACTCAAGTTCTCAGCGATACATGGATGCTGTAGAAACTATGAATAAGGTTCAAAACTCTTTTGAAAATAACGCTAATATACTTGCGGCTTATAACGCTAACGTAGCAAAACAAAAACCAAGAGTTGATGATATTCAGATCGGCACTACTTCTGCAGAAACAACAGATTTTAATAATTATATTACTGGTAATATTTTTAACGACGCAAAATTGGATTATGAAACTGGAAACATTTCGTACAGCTCGTCTGATTTAACAAAAACTGATCGTCAACAAGTTAGTGAATATATGGCGCCTGGTCAATCAACTGATCGTGCTGGAGAAACATTTAGTGCTATAAGCACCGGTGTTATGTCTAGCAAAAAAACTGGAGACTCTTGGGAGCTTACAAGTATTCAATTAGAAAAAGATTATGATCGTGTTATGAATAAAATACAAAGCACAGGTAGAAGAGAACTAGTGTTTAGTGATGAAGATTACATGCAAACTATAATTACAGNTAACAAAGCAGATGACGAACAAGGTTATGAAAAAGAGCTTATGAGAATAATGAGTGATCCTGAANAATCAAAAAATGCAATTGCTGGTTATAAAGAGCATAACATGACAGCTTATAAACAAATTTTTGATTTAACAAAAATACCTGTGAGTAAGAAAGAAGAACTTAAAAGCAAATTTTATGATGGGTTTGTTGGTAGCCAAGAAGATTTTGGTTTTTACAGCGCTGAATTGAAATCAACAAACAGAAAACAAATTAAGAATAGAAAAACTTTTGGAGATTATGATGGCAAAAGAGGTTATTACTTTTACGACAAAAAAACCGACGCATACTTTACTAAAAAAACAGTAACTAAAAAAGTAAACGGGAAAGATGTTGAAGAAGAAGTTATAACTCCATTTAGTGTTTTTGAAATGTTAAAAAAAGAAGGTCTTCTTAGAGATGGCGAATTTAGCCCTGCTTCAGTTAACAAATCTGCAGCAAGTAGTACCAGCACTAGCACGCCTGCAACTCCATTGTTTGATGTTGAAACCATAGTTTCAAACATTAATGAAAATATTTTTAATCAAAGTGCTGACGATGCAAAGAATGAATTACTAGCGGTGTTTGAGAATATAGATGGTTTTGAAGTAGAATCTACTGAAAGAGATGGTGTGATAGTAATATATAACAACAAGCGTATTCAAGTTCCTGCTGAAAAAATAACAAAATATACCTCTAAAACAGACAAAGACGCATTAGCTAGATCAAGAGAAAATTTAATTAAATGGCTTGAAACAGTAGCAATTAAACCAGTAATTAAATAAATGTCAGACTACTTACATCCTAACGGTTATACTTATTCTATAGAAGAAGTAGAGATGGCTGCAATAAGCGCGGGTGTTGACTATGACGAATTTGTTAAATCAAAAGGCTTTACCCCTACAGATAAAACAAGAACTCAATTAAAGCTTTATAATAAAAATCTAAATATTGATTTAGAAAATATACCAACAGTTACTGCTGAAACAATGAAGCTTACTGAAGGGAGAGCTAAAGACAAACTTTTAGAAAAACTTGGAGGTTTAGGTTATAGTTTTGAAGAGCGTGACTTTAATTTTCCAGGACTTCATAGTATTGGTAAACATGTATTTGGACAAGAATACGGCGCTGAATTTATGAAAGCCACTATAGGTATTGACAGGCTTGTGGCTATTGCGCCAGATGGTACAGAACAAATGTTTGATTTTGACAATATGTTTGGTGCTCAAGGCGAAGCGGACAAACTAAACGAGTTTATAAAAAACACAATAAACACAACGGATATAAACATAGACTCTTATTCTCAAGCGTGGGACTATCTAAGTAAAAGAAAAAACACATATTCTAAAGGAAGAAAACATGATGATTTAAGTAGCGAAGAATTACAACTAGAAGCAAACAACGCTTATTTTGAGTTGTTAAATGGAAACCAAAGATTACCTGGTATTGTTAAGGTTTATGAAGAAATAAATACTGAGCTAGAACCTGCTGTTAATGGCAAAATAGAGGAGATTAGAAAAAAATATAATCTTAATAACGCAAGTGATCCAGACCAGTATGGCTTGGCTATGAAAGAATTAAACGGTTTTATTGAAACAGAGCATGCAAGGTTGCTAGGTGAGTCAAAGGAATTTACTAACGTTAAAGTAGGTATTGAAAAAGCGTTGCAAGGTAAATACGGAAGAACAATTGAAGATCAAAAAAGAACTGAGTTAGAAAATTTGATGTTACCAAAATGGATAACACAATTTGATTCTGATGTTATTAGAGGAATTTATACTACTGCAAATATAAAACTTCCAAAAGCATGGGCTGAAAAAAGAATAATGGAGAATGGTATGCTTTTAAAAGACTTTACGTCAATGCGTGATGATATTTGGAGTCAAATTGACCAGGGAAAAGAAAGCTTAGGTACTAAAAAGCCGTTTGGAGTTCTTTTTAGCGTTAAAGAACTTCAGCAAAACACCCTCAATCCATGGGCTTTTAACTTTAAAGGTTTTAAGTCAAAAAATTATAAAAAAGGTGGGTTTACAAACCAAGAGGCTTTAAAACGTCTTGACGAAATAATATTTGGAATAAACAAAAATTTAACTCAAGATTTCGTGGTACAGCAAGAGTACCAGGAAAAGCTTCAGAATATTAGAGTTCCAACTGTCTTTGGTAAAGATATAACAGATCCTGATTTAACAATGGATGAATGGCAAAACATGCTTGGTGATCAAGTTGTTCAAATGGTTACTTCTATGGGTACTCTTGGTTATAGTACATATGCACAAGAAGGTGGTGGCGCGGGAATGGAAATGATTGAAATTACTGCTGCTATGAAAAACTACGCTGCTATTCCTACTCTAGAAAATAATTTTAAAGATCTAAAACCTGGTTTTTCTAATTATGGAAACGTAGATAGTGGTGATTTTGAAAAGGCTTTAGAAGAGTTTAGAAAACTTAAACCAGAAGAACGCCGAAAAAAAATGGAAGAAGTTTTAAACAATGGTGAAATTGATTTAACACCAGCTATGGTGGTTGGACTTACAAATGCAGGTCTTGA
>JGI24006J15134_10001491_pt1 | contig 13304 bp, 30 predicted proteins | sample LinPmetageLP53_FD_15134 | JGI IMG/M metagenome (IMG submission 15134) | reverse complement strand
TTTACGTAACTTTCAAGAACAGGTCTGAGATTAAATATGCCTACACCTTTATTATTTGGCGTTGCTTTAAAAGTACCTATTAAATTCCCTGTTTGAGCAGGAAGCTCAGAACTAACATAGACTTCAGCAACAAACCTTACATTTAATTCTGTTGTTACTATTAGACTATTTGATACTGCAAATATTATGTCTTGTCCTGAAGGGAGTGTAGTGTATAAAGGTTTTTGTTCTATTATTGTTGCCATTTATTTTATTTTGGGTTGTAAAATTCTGTAATATAACTTGTAATATCTAATGTTAATATTTTAAGCATATCTTTTTCTAACTTTTTAAATTGTAATCCTAAAGGTTTTTGAAAAAAGCTAAGACTTTTTATTCCTTTTTTTTGTATTGATTTAGCAATAGCAAAAGCAAAAGATTTGTTTGTAATAAACCTACCAGTTGCAGGTCTTACAATCCTTCTACCTTTACTATTTATATAAGTAGAACCCATATCCCTACCTTTTAACCCTTTTCTTTTTATCCACTTTTCTAAAATTCCTGTTGGTGGATGTTTAGTCGTATATCCTTTTCCTGGGCTTGATACTTTTTTACCATCATAATTTACATAAGATTGCTTTACTTTATTTCCTGAAACACCTTTGTCTAAGTATTCACCATAGTCTGCCATATAGAATTTAGTAGAAAATCCATTGGCTTCTTGTGTAACTTCAAATCTAATTGATTCACCTAAAGCTGTAGAACCTTTTGCTTTTTGCAAAATATCTCTAGAATCTTTTACAACCTGTTTTCCAAAGCTATTAAGGTATCTTTCTATATTAGCCGTATTCATTACGCAGTCAAGCCTACAAAGACTTCAACTCTTGGATTGTAAGAAGCTCCTACAGGTCTAACTTGTAAAGATGCAATATTTTCCATAGTTCCAAATGAAGGGCTTACGTCTGCTTCACCTAAAGCTATTGCTGCACCCTGACTAAGAACGTGAGAATTACCTGCTGTAATAGTGACTTGGTAGTTACTAGCTGTTGTTACAATTGCCAATTCTATTTCTGCATTTGCATCCAAGTTAGTGACTCTGATATACTTTGTTCTATCAACGTCTATTGCTCCTGCTGAAGTATGAGGACTTGCTGCAAATACTGCTACTGTTGTAGTTTGTGAATGCGCACAAGTTACTATTCTTTCAAATACATCTTCTATCCCTGAAGTTGTTACTGAATTACTTGAACCTCGTAAAGAGTTGTTCAATGTAACGCTTTCTGTTAATGTTGTTACTAAATCTGCCATAATTATTTTTTATCTATTTGTTTTAATTTATTTATTGCCCACTCTACACCTGAAGTACCACCCCAAGCATCCCACATAATACCACCACACCCTTCTGAATAGGGTACGTCTTTATGTTGTTGGTGTCTTTTAAATGATGCCATACGTGCTATTGTATCTCTACTTATGTTTTTATTGCCTGCTAATTGTCTTGCTCTTGTCCAACCTACTCTTGTTCCACAATCACTACCATTTTCTTCTTTCCATTTAATAGCTTTTTTTGCATTATTACTAGCTGACTTAGGGTAGTCATTGTAAGTTTCTAGCTTAACACTTATAGCTTCTAGCTGTTCTATTAAATCCTCATACCTCATAATGTAATTGTTATTTTAAAAAATCCTATCTTTATTCTATATTTACCTATCTTAAATTTCATTAGTACCCTGCACCTTTTACTTGTCTTGCAGGAATGTTACAAGTTTGGAAGTCATTTTGTACTAATATTCCTATCTGAAAAACGTAACCACAACAAAGGTTGTCAAACCTTTCTTGGAATGGTTCTATTGTAAATTGGTCTTGTGTAAAGTAGATAGGCTCATTAATATCATTTACACCATTTAAAGATTGTAGCATTGAGTGTCTAAATACCCCAATAATATCTGTTACAATCTGTAGTGTTTCATTGAATACATCTTGTTCATTACTTAAAGTTTTTACTAGCTTTGTGAAGTTATCCCCATTAGGCATTAAGTCCCCTCTGTTTTCTGTCCAGTTACTTTTCTCAGTAACCATATCCATAACAAAGATTTGGAAGTTGTACGTCAATTGGCTATCACCTGTAACTACTGAAGTCGGGTTTATGTGCATTAATGGAAACTTGGTATTCTTTTCCAAGTCTACCTCCCAAATGTCACCGACAGATGTACTTTGTATTTGGTTATGAAATTGCCCAACTCTTAATAGAGAATTGATTACGTTATTATAAGTCTTATTGTTGACTGCCATGTTTTACTTTATTTTGTGAGTTCAAATCTGTTTCATAACTTAGCCAAGTCAAGCATTCTAAAAGGCTAAGATTTGTTATTCTTTCTAAGTTTACAATCTCTCCATTTGTTAATCTATACATCACNCCGAACCATCCCCACTTTTCGGCAAAGGATTCTGTGGCAATTGCTGATTCATTTCCTTCAGCCGCTCCATCAAATATGATGGCAAAATCAGCGACAACTCTTTCCCTAAAACAAAAAAAAACCGTAAAGCACTTTGTACCTGTTCAGCTGACATCTGTTTCATTTCTTCTGTCCGCATCCTAATATCACCATCATAAGCTGCAATAGTATAAATGTCATTCTTCTTTTCTGTTATCGGAGCATACAATACCGCCATTAATTCAGGCAAATTATTTTCTATTCCATTCTTGATAAACATCTCAATATCGGCATATTGTCCAAGACTTATTGAGTCAAGGTCTGGCATAAATCCGTATTCTACTTCATTTATTTCAATTATCCTTTTTAAAGAACTGTTTTGCTTCTGTTGTAACTCTGCTATCCTACTCATTATAACTGCTACATCTTTTATACTAAGCTCCTTTACTAATTGCTTTGGTATATCTGATAAAGCTGCTATTGTTGCTGCTGCTTCTTTTGTCTTGCTTCCTGTTTCAAGGTCTATAAGTTTTAGCCATTTCTCAAGCGTTACATCTGACCATTTACTTATTAGATTGAACTCTTTAATCTTGTCATCCTTCTTTATCTTGACTTTCATATAATATAATAGAAAAAGTTAATATTTAGTTTACTGTACAAAATACTTTCCTGCATTTGGGTTATCTAAGTGATATATAATGTTATATCTTATTCCATCAATAGCATGGTTAAATGAATCATGATATAATTTCGAGCCCTTATCTGCGTATACATAATTGTTCAATTCTTTAGCTATGTTAGTAGACTCTGGGCTTACTATTAATTGATAGTCTTGCATTCTAGTTATTCCACTTTCAATAGTCCCTTTTTTAACAGGCTTTATGTTTACTCCTAAATGTTTAAGGTCTGCTATTAGTCTTGGTTCTGCACTATCAGCTATTATCAGTGTTTGTTCTACTTTGTCAAGTATTATCTTAGCAAGTTCTTGACTCTTTAAACCATTACGATAGATATGCTCTTTGAGATATATCTTTTTGTGCTTCTTATCAATAGCTACTTCTGTAAGTGAATCAGGATGAATTGAGAATCCAAAATCCATTCCACAAGAAGTCTGCAAATCATCAGGATTAAATTCACCTATTGACCAATTATCAAAGACTACACCCTCAGCACGATCCAACCATTGTCCAAGAAGTTTCTGAGTATACTTCTTATAGTTGTTGTGCTTAATAGCTTCTACACGCTCTAGGAAGCTCTCTGAGAGATTATCTTTGTTGTCTAGATATGTACTATGAATATAGCATACATTGTCTTTAACGCCATTAAAACCTGCTTCTATTCCTTTGCCTTCAAAGAATCTTTCATATATCCAATTGTCTTTAGTAACAGGATTCAAGACCAAGATGATTCTGTTCTGTATATTCTTTTCCCTAATGCTAAGATCTATTGTATCAAATATGTTTTCGTCAATAAGTTCTTCTGCTTCATCTAATACCCAGTTAGATACACCAGTTAGTGATTTAAGTGAAGCTGTTTGATTACCTGCTGATGTCTTAATACCTCTAAATAGAATGTCTGACTTGTTCTTTGAGTTTACAACTTCAGATTTGTTTACGCTAAATATATTGTCATATCCTAATAAGCTAATCTTTTCTAAGAACTCAGGTATTATAGAAAGACGTGCTGATGTCATTGTGTACCTTGTGAATAGTATTCTGATACCCTCACTCATAGTTAGTAAAGTCAAAAAGACTGTAACGGCAAATGACTTTCCTGATCCTCGACCACCTGTTACAATAAAGTATCTAGCATCAGATTCAAATAAAGGATTGTATTTTTTACTCAGTATCAGTGTCTATAAATGTTATGAGTGGCATATTAAGACTTTCTTCATTTGAAGTAACATCTACTCTCTGTTGAGGTTTCCCATAAAAATATTCAAAGAATAACTTTACAGCCCATTGTTCTTTCTTTTCTAATCCCTTTTGTAATGACTCTAAAGCCATACCATTCATAGGTGTTAAATTCTCTATTAGCTTTTGTTCTTCTGCTTTAGCCTTCCGACCAGCTCCTGTTCTTTTTCCTCCGTGTGTACTCATTTTGAAATAATTTGATTAATCAAGTTGTAATATATAATAGAAATTACTTGAATTCGTTTGGTAGCATTAGTCTTATTCCTAATTCTGTTAAAGCCCATATACGTATTTGGTCTGCATATATCTCAAACTCTTTTGTGTTCATTCTTGCTGTACTATTGACTGTTTGAAGCCCTATCTGTTTTTCGTTTATCTCTATGCTTTGCCATTCACTTGCGAACTTAACCTTTAAAGTATCGTGCATTTCATCAGGAAAATATCCTAGCTCCTGACCTAATGGTTGTACTATACAAGCCCAATAGTAATTGTTTTGCATATTGCTTCTGTTGTTTCTTTGTTTCTTTACGCTTACTATGTAATTACTATCAAGTTCTTTTAAGTAATTAAAAAGTGTTTGTTTGTCTTGTGTTGTATTTACTGCAAAGTTCACTAATCAAAAGATTCGTTTATACCTCGTTCACCTATTAGCTTTTCTTTTGCTCCATTCCATAGCATATCACGTTTTTTACTTAGACTAGGTTCTGTACGTTTAAGGCTAGGCATTCCATCTTCAGGCTCAGAGTCCATATATTTACCACACCCACATTTAACATCAGTTATCCATTTACTATCATCAAAGATAATTTTAGCTTTTGCTACTTCTTTTTCTTCTTTACCGCATTCACAAGAGTATAATGTCATCTTATTCTATCAATTTTAAATCTCTACCTTCATCTTTTGCTATCCTCATTATTGTCTTTACTAATTTTTTTCTTTCTAAGTTTGTTTCACACCATATAAAATCAATATCATTCATCCCCTCTAATTTTAATTGTATTCCAAATCTTGTACCTTTATTTTTACTCTCCTTATAATTATATCTTTTAACTACCTGCTTCCAGGTAACTAGCTCTATAGTTTGTTCTTTCATGACTGTACTCCTGTTGGTGATAATCCCCCAGTTCTAGTTTTGCTTTTAGTAAAGAGTTTATCCAATTCAAAGTGTAGATGGTTTATTGCTTTCTGTATATCTTGTTCAGCAGGATTCCCTTCTTTCTTTCCTGCTCTGAGTAGGTAACTGACTGCTGTACCTACATTGTAACTAAGGTCAAAGTCCTCAACTACTTTACGAGCTGAATATCCATACTTAGTACCTGAATAGTAACTTGGCTCTGTTGTTTCTTTATAATCTATCGGCATCATCTAATTTTTTAATGTTATTATATATTTCAGCATTATGCTTTTTCTTTATTTTGTAATCTAAATATAAAAGTAAAATTGCACTTATTGCAAATACTACAGATATCAATATTAATACTTTCATTTTTCTAAGATTTTTAATAATTGTTCACTTGTGTAAATTCTATCATTACCAGAATAGTTTTCATATATGCAAGTGAAGTTGTCATCCTTCCAAGTCCAAAGACTTTTGACATTCTTTTTAATATGAAACTTTAATACTGATTTGATTGATTTGTAGTGTCTTTTATCCATTGTATTTAGTATATAGTTTTTTTATTCCATCAAAGCAAGTTGATATACAAGATCCACAATTAGTTCCAGAACTGTAATTTGTCATGAATATTGTGTTGTATGTTTCTATCATACGCTTTTTAGCTGTTACATCTTTTGCTCTTCCTGTTTCTAAATCCTTCCACATATCTAATATTTCATCTATAATTTCTTGAGGCAAGTCATCAGGAGCTTTTAACACTTCAGTTGTTTTACTCCAATACTTCTGAGGACACTCTTGACTGCTGATTCGTGCCTTTAGCTTCATAAAACACAAACATCTTTTGCATTGTCCTAATATTCTTGAATAGTAAACACACCCTTTACAGATAGCAAGACGTTCTTCATAAACTTCATCAGGTACAAAAAACTTATTCATTTAGTTTCTTTTTAAGTATTTCCCTAACCTTGTCTATTGTAGTGAAAAGACTGTTTCGACTTATGCTAGTTTTCTTAGCAAGTGAGTCTAGTGTATTGCCTTCATCATAATAGTACAATTCAAAAATTTTCCTATCGTACCAAGTACAATCTTCAAGAGCCTTGTCAATTTCTTCTAGCTTTGTCCATTGATAATTATCTACTTTTTCGTTAGGAAGGTTATACAAATTCTTACTATTAGAATTATCAGGTACATAATCTTTACCACTAAAAGTTTTAGTACAATTATAAATAGTACTGTCAATATGTGTGTAATACTTTTCATACTTATAATAAAAGTTAGATCTTGTGCTTGTTAAAGCTCTTCTTAATGCTACTGCCCCATAATTTGTTATCCCTTCTATTCCATCATTATCATAAATCTTCTTTATAGTTTCAGGATTCGCCTGAAGAAGATATAACATCAATTCCTGAACTGCTTCGTGTATTTTGTTTTGATCAGTTGTAAGTCCATAAGCCATAGTCCTAAACTTATCTGATAGCTTTGCTATTTCTGCATAAATCTCAGTCATCAGTTGTTTCTATTAAATCTATCATGTTAACTGTTTCTTGTAATAGTTCATCTAAGATTACTTTGTATGTTCTAAGAATAGCTGCATTCCCTTTAGTTTCTAAAGCTGCAAAATATCCATTAGTTGCAACTGATACATTAATAGGAATTATCATTAGCCAATCAAAGAAATTATGTTCCTTAGTTCCAGTTCCGTAAGAGTTGTGATATTCTAATATTAAGTCTATGACTTCTAAGTAGTTTTGATATCTTGCTTTTGTACTTGTTTCTTTTACAAAATCTTTGCACATTAGCAAATAAGTTTCTATTGCCTGTTTATGTTTTTGATTTGCGTAAATCGTTTCTTGCATACGCAAACTTATAATAAAAGTTTACTCAATTCCCTTTTCTTTTTTTAACTTTTCAACAGCGTCTTTATAATAACTAATTTTTTCTTCATAATCTATTCTAGACATCTTTAATGTTTGTCTTGACTTTAACTGTAATTCTTCAGCAGCACCATCTCCATATTTAGCATCTAAATTTAATCCAAACTTATATTGCTCACCTTGACCAAAAAGATTATCAGCAGGTGATTGTGGTTGTACGTTAGCTTCACACCACCGAGTAGATAATCTTTTTCTAGACATGAAATGGCCTGCATGCATACTCTTGTAATGATAAACCCTTCCTGAGGTAAAGCATTGAACCATTCCTTCATCTGTTGCATCTCTAAGTCTTATGTAAAGACTAAACCATTTGTCAAGTTCTTTTTTAAGTTTACTAATTGACTTCATACCCTAAGTCTTTTTTCCATTGGTCTTGTATAGTTTCTTTTCTCACTTTATAAAGTTTTCCTCTTAATTCTGGAATTTCTTCTTGTAGCTTCCTTCGCATTCTTTCAATAGTCTTTATGTTTGTTAGTTTACTATCAGCAAATAATTTCATAAATTCCAGACCATTTATCTCTGAAGGATCTATGTTCTTTTTCTTTAATTCATTAAACCAATAAGTAGCTATTAGCTTTGGATCACTATCTCGTAAATGAGGTCTCTGTATTAACAGATTTTTTACTATGTCTTTTGTCTTCATAATTTATAATTTTTTTTCTTCTATTGTTTGGCATATAATGAGTGAGTTGGTCAAATCCAAACTGCATTTTAAATGAACTACAATTATCAGGGTTGTAAAGTTTTTCTTTTGTCATTTCAATTTTCTTATTAGCCACATTACAATAGCTGTTACTATTACCCACCCTATCATTTGAGTAGTTTAATTGGTTCTTGATAATAAGGTACTTCTTGTGGTTTTTGTTTTAATGTTTCTACATTATATGTAGCTACATCTATTCTATCCTTTTTATGAGCCCAAATCCATTTATAAAAGTTTCTGATAGTTAAGAATGGTTCATCTTTACCGAATCTAACTGCTATTCTAAAAGCATCTTCAACTTGATTGAAAGTTATATTGCCCCATCTTTTTTCTCTGATTAAGTCTTTGGCAAATATTTTACTCAAACTTGCTATTGTTTTTCCATCAGTATTAAAGCCTATTGAAATTTTTGTTTCAGTAATTAGATCATAAACTTTAGGGATAAGTTCTTCTAGATTTTCTTGTTGTAATGGTTTCATAAGTATTCTTTTCCTTTTAAATATTCATTTAATTGAGCATCAATCTTACTCATAGTTTGTGCTTTAGGGCTATCCCATTTCTTTTGGTTTTTCGCCCAAGTCTTTAATCTTAAATTTGTATCCCAAGTTTGTTGTAATTCAAACTTCATCTTTGTTTTAGACTTGTTTGGTTCTGTCCAATAATCTACAAAACTATTTAAAATATTTTTATCATAATCAAAAGACATAACATTTAAAACAAAATCTTTTCTCCTATTAGATATATTAATACTTGTATTGTTAATACTTGTATTGTTATCTTTAACATTTTTGTTAATAGGGGCATTAACATTTTTATTAATACCCCCATTACATAATTGTAAATACCTCTTATCAATTTCTTTAGTACCTTTTTTGTAAACTATCTCTCTATTAATAAAATTATTTTCAACTAAACTACTTATCCATCTACTAACTGTTACAGTAGAAACATTATATAAATTTGAAAAGTATTTATTACTAGCCCAACAAGAACCATCTTTTTGAGATAATGCTGTTATCTCTGCATAAAGCAACTTAGCATTTGGTGTTAAGTTTATACTGTATCTTACTTCAGCAGGGATAACTGCATAATAGTTTGGCTTGGTCATAAAATCTCTAAATTATAGTTACAATCTCTGAGGGCTAACTTACATAATTCTAATTGATTATAAAAGTCTTTGTAAGAAACTTTTATATTAACACCCACTTTCCCTGATGTAATCTTAATTGTAGTCTGAGGATTTTCGCTATGCTTTACACCCTGTTCTCTTAGATGATGTCTTAAATGAAACATATCACTAAAAGTTCTTTTTGCTCCTTGTATATTAGTATAAGCATTATAGATTTTATTAAAACAATCTCTATATTTTTCCCAAGAAGCATAATTAGAAGAGTGCATCTTTTCATAGTGATAAATTAAACTTCTATCTCTTTTAATCTCATTTGATATAATAGTTCTATGTGTTTTATCTACCATTCTAGCTACTACTGCTGCTACTGTTCTAGGTATTTGTAATTCACTCCTTCTACTTTTATAGGCTAGTGAACCCTTACGTAATCCCATCAATGATGTTGTAAGATTGCATAAAGTTTTAAAGTTATCCTCTGCTATCATTAGAAAGGTAGGTCTTCAGTAGAAGCTACTGTTTCTTCTCCTAGCTTTGCAATAAACCAACCATCTATATTATGATAGTATTTACCTTTAAACTCTCTTGAAGATAAGTTGATTGAAACACTAACCTCTGAGCCTTCCTGAATATCTCTTAGCTGCTTAATCTTATCACCAAAGAAACTCACTGCAACTAATTTATTAAAATCTGTTCCAGCTTGTTCAATTAAGATTGATTGCTTTTTCCATTCTTTTTCTGATTTTGAAATACCACTTTCTGGTTGTAATTTCTGTACTAATTTTCCTGTAATTTTCATTTTTATTTTGCCTGTTTTGCAGGTCTTTATTAATTAATTATTTGTTATTTATTGAGTTACACCATTTAGAAATATCATCACCATATATAAACTTACTAGTCTTTGCTGAATAAGGAACAAACCTACCATTTTTTTCCTTTACAGGTAGCTTTACAATAGTCTTACGATAAAGGAACCTTCCTATCCCCCATTCGACACAAGCTCTTTTAAATGCGTCTGAAACGTGTCCTTTGTCTTTTTCTACATTAGACTCTGAACCTGTATTTGATTTCCATACCCACTCATCTTCTTTTTTTATTCCCACTTTACAAAATAGTAGACCTGCACTTTCGTAATATATAGTCTGCCAATTTTCCTGACCACATACTTGGTCTAATAAGTCTTGGCAATCTCTTGCATCTATATAAGCTACGCAAGACGCTCCCCATTGATTTGCTGATTGCACCCTCCATTTGTAAGGCATTTCTTGTTTTAATTCTTCTAAATTCATATCTAATCTGTTAGTTAATAATTTTGTTAAAAATACTATTTTAAATTTAATATCAATGCTCTTTTATTTATTTTGTATGCTTCTTTATATTGCTTGAGCTTTTTAGCAATAACTTTGTTCTGTTCTTTATTGTAATGAAATGATCCTGGCTTTTCAATTTCATAAGTATAACATTCATCAAGATTCAGTTTTGTTAAAGTACATATATCTTCAAAAGCTGCATCTATCTGTTTCTGAGTTCCAAATATTCTGACTGCTGAACTGATCTGATGACAGTCATTATCGAAACTGTAAAGTTGGCTATCCCATTTAGAAAATGATTTGTATTCTCCATTAGGATAAAAGTAATAGTCCTCACATTTTAATTCCATTAGTAGTTGTATTGTGTAAAGTCCTTATAATTATAGTATTCAGTTTTGAGCTTAACAAATAAATCTATTACTTGTTCATCTACTGACTTTTCTAATAAGAACCTTCTGTGTTCATCTTCAATAGTTTTAACTAAAATAAACAATGAATCTGTTATTTTGTTAATCCATAATGGACTTTCTTGTATTACATCTAAGATAGATACAATAGCTTCTTCTTTGTTGATTGCTTCTTTCATTTTGTAAGTTGTTTTCATTTCTATTTTTTTAATTAAACTTAGGGCAAAGATATAAAAATATAATGATATTAACACAATTACTTACAAAGTTATTAACAATTGAAGTGTTTACTAGATAAGCAACTTTAAGTGCTGTCTAGTATATTAGTATAAAAAAGATGTGAAAGTGCCTTAAAAGGCTAAAGGGTACTATAAACTAAGCAATATAACAACTAAGATTAAAAGCATATATATTAAAAAGACTTTGACCGTAGGGTTTTCATCCATTAGAAGTAATGTACTAATCTAGCTATTTGTCCTGATTCTTTTGAGTGTATAAAACCTTCTACAGCTTTTTGTACTCCTGTGAATCCTTTTCTGTTATGCCAACTATCAGTTCCTGATGGTGAACGCATATACTCAACTGTAACACCAATAAAGTCTTTAGCATCTAACCATTTGTATTTTACTTTATGATGTATATGGTGTAAGTACCAATATCTGTATTTTGTTTCTGACCATTCTTTCGGCTTTTCATTAGCCATTAACATTGGTAGCTTGTCCATCTTAGCACCATCACCATGTTCTAGCCCTATAAGATTAGAACCATACTTATAATATTTTCTGTGTGCTACTGATATATCAAATGTAACATCTTCAGTTTTTCTGAACCAAGCCTTTAATGAGTGAGCTAAATGGAATCCACTTTGATAATCATGGTTTGACATAGAATGCACAATATCAACAGGAGCTACTTGTCTAAGTATCTCAACACATTTAACATAAAGATCTAAAGCTACTTCAAAGTGTTGCCACCATTTACCATCTGCATCTTGTGGAGTTCCTGCTGTAGTAGTATTGTAAACATTATCAATGTGTAGAATATCGTTCCCTACGCAAAATAATACCCTATCTATAGTAAACCCTTGAGCTTTGCTTATAAGCCCTGTAACACCCTCTAAAACTCTATTGTAGGCTATTTCAGTATTGTATTCATCTCCTGTTTCTAAAGCTACTGCAAGTTTTCCTATATGAATGTCAGCAGGGTTTATTACTAATAAGTGTTCACCTTTAGTTCTTTCAATTTTTGGATATTCAGGAGAATGTTTTTCTATCAGACTTTTAATGTCTTCAAGTAAATCGTTTTGGTCAGTTCCGTATTGTTGTTTTGTAACTATTGAGAATCGTAAATCACCAGACATGTTTTGCCAATGTTTTACACTAACAATATCACTTTTATCAATACCTCTTTCTCTAAGATGTATATCTAAAGCAGTATTGCCATTAATATTTGCTAAGTCCTGTCCCCTAAATTCGTTTATTATTTCAACCTCTTCAGGAGACAGTCTTAGTCTTTTTCCTTTTATTGACAAACTATTTTTTAGCTATGTCTGCTATACCTTGTGCGCCTACCAATGTTAATAGTGCATAGAATAAATTTGTTGCTGTAGCTTCATCAACACCTAAGAAGGTAACTAAAGCAGGTACAACTACTGAACTCACAGCGTACCAAAACTTCTTTGACTTGAACATTTGTCCGATTAAATACTTTTCTAAAATTTTCATGTTATTTATTTTTGATTATTAAATTAATATTTGTGCCACCTAAATTAATGATTTCTTTCATAAGTAAATCCATAGCTAAAGTAGAGTTCTGAACAACGTTGTGTTGAGTTCCTAAACCTACTAGAATGCAGCCACTTGTGTCTTTAGCTGTATTTCCCCTATGGAATAATATCCAATCTCGGTTGGGTACATCTTGAACTAGAAGGTGCAAGTAATCTCTACTAGCTGATTCTCTTGCTAGTCTTAATCTTACCTTGTACTCACCTTCAGGAATACAAGATATGTTTCTTTGGTTATTTATGTAAGGGTTTTCTAATGTATCACACATACGTTCACCATTCAAGAACAGCTCTCCAATGGTTGAGTTTTCTGTAAATGTATCTCTAATAATAAGAAGATTGATAGAATTCAAATTAGATTGAATAGGTTGCGTATATTTTAACTCCCTTAATTTCTTTAATAAACTTTCTAAGCACCTTATCATCTTTTTTAGCTTCTGGTTTATACTTTGGATTGTTGCTGTTGAGCTTTCGTTTCTTAGGCATTATCGGTTTTTTTTATGATACCACCATTTGTCAATAGTATAAACAATTGATACCAATAAAAGAATTATCTTTAATAATACTTCTAAATTAGTGAAGGTTGTTACGCTTAAA
>JGI24006J15134_10001490_pt1 | contig 13316 bp, 18 predicted proteins | sample LinPmetageLP53_FD_15134 | JGI IMG/M metagenome (IMG submission 15134) | reverse complement strand
TACGATGAATTCCTACAAGGTAATTTGAGTGATCAATATTGTACGTGGTTGTACTTTGAAATGATTGATGAAAATTCATGGATTAGACAAATAATAGAGGCATTAGAATGACAACAAAAATATTAAAAGGCAATAATCTTGACACGTTAAAAACGTTAGACGACCAAAGTATTAATACGGTTGTAACATCACCTCCGTATTGGGGTTTACGAGATTACGGAGTTGATAATCAATTAGGTTTAGAGAAAACTCCTAAAGAGTATGTAAACAACCTTGTAGACGTATTTAGAGAGGTTAAAAGGGCATTACGAGACGACGGGACGGTGTGGCTTAATCTTGGAGATAGTTATTCGTCTGGCGGACGACGAACCACAACAAATCAATCATTACGAGGAGATAAAAATTACGGTGTCACTAGACCAGCACCCAGTGAAGGTATTAAACCAAAAGATTTAATTGGAATACCGTGGCGCGTCGCATTCGCATTGCAGCAAGATGGATGGTATTTACGACAAGATATCATTTGGCATAAACCTAATCCTATGCCAGAGAGTGTAAGAGATAGATGCACTAAGGCGCATGAATATATTTTTTTATTAAGTAAGAATGTAAAATATTATTATGATCATGAGGCTATTAAAGAAGACTGCATAACTAATAATAATTACACAAAGAAAAATAAACGATCCGTTTGGACGGTGACAACAAAACCATTTAAGGGAGCACACTTTGCAACGTTTCCGATGGATTTAATTAAGCCATGTATACTTGCAGGTTGTCCTGAAGGAGGCACAGTCTTAGATCCGTTTGGCGGAGCAGGAACAACGGCTGTTGTATCCAATAAACATAATCGTAATGCTATTTTATGTGAGTTAAATGAGGAATATATTGAGATAGCAGAGAAAAGATTAGAGTCTGATTTACCGCTGTTTTCTGGGAAAAATTAGATAAATGTTTTAAAATATTATAAAATACTATATAAGTAAGGCATTAACAAATAGAAAGAAATAAAATGTTTCAAAATAATCACTTTGAAGATACACCACAATCAGTTTTAAAAACTGTGGCGTATCATCGTGAACAGCCTGACACTAAAATTCGTTGGGATGTTGAATTATCTTCAGGAGAGAACGCGCAAGAAAATTATTTCACGTTGCGCGCCTCTGTTATTAAAAAAGACAAAATAGTTACTGGTCTTTTTAGTTTACACGTACAAAATCTTTCTAAAGATTTTGATAAGGCAGTTGTTAAAGCAAAAGATTTTGTGCAAGAAGGTGATCTTTTCACTTGGGCGCACGGTAAATCACAATCTATTAATCGTGGCTCTTCTTTTCGTTTTGGTAAATATAGTGGCAAGTCTTTTGTTGATGTAGCAAATGATGATCCTAGTTATTTTTTATATATTCGTAATTGGGCTAATAGTTCTTTACTTGATAGCAAGCGCTTGCAGGTTAATAAGCAAGCATTATTAGATGATGTAGAAGCAAATAAAATTGCGGATGATGTTTTTCAAGCAAAACAAAAACAAGACATTGAGAACAAAGAAAAAAGAGCTACTGAGGCACAAAAATCTAATTATGTAGGTAGTGTTGATGAGGCTATTGATATCGAGGCTACTGTTCTCCATGTTAAAGTAGGTGAGTCTGAGTATGGTTTTTGGACTAAAACTAAACTAGTAGATAAAGATGGTAATATTTTTATTTACTGGAATGAAATTTTTGGTTCTGCCACTCTTCTTAATGTTCTTTCAGATGAAAGACCTTCAGTGATGGATCATCATGGTGAAATATTTTGTGCGAATGCAGGAGATAAAGTTAAATTTAGAGCAACTGTAAAAGAACACTTTGAAGATAAATTTTATTTTGGTGCAAAGACTACTAAAATTAACCGTGCTCGTAAGTTAGAAATTGTTGAACTAACTTTTGTAGGCGGCGCAAGAAAACATGCTAACTTATATGGTGGACTTAATTATCTTAAAGAAAAGTACACTAATGTTAGAGTTATTAATGCAAAAACTAAAAAGGAGATCTCATACAGAGATCTCCCTAACCCTGATAAAGGAGAAAGAAATGACTAAAAAATCAATTATAAATATAAAAGTTTCAGGAGTTAAAAAATTAAATAACTCTTATAATGGAAACCCAAAATATGAGTTTCATTTTCATAAAGGAGGCATTGCAACAACGCCTTCGGATGCAGGGTGGGTGTATGCTTTTAGCACTGATACTTTTTGGGGTAAGTGGGTAGATATTACTTATCACATGACTAAAGCAGGAAAAGCAATTCTGGACTCAATAACTTTAAATAAGGAGGATCAATAATGGCTGCTGGAAAAAAAATAGTAGATAAGTGTGTTAACTGTTCTGGAGATTTTAGAAGATTTTCCAGATCACATCGTAATAAAAAAGAACCTTATAAAGGTAATATGATTTGTTACAAAACAAGTGAGCATAAACATTATGATCAAATACTTGTTACGGATCAGTATCAATCCTTTAAAAAAGGTGATTATTCTCATTCAACTTATGATTATACCTTGTGGGACGGTGAAACATATAGAACCACTGCTGGTTCAATGTATTTTTGTAAAGGTAAATGCGAAAAAGAATTTGGATCAGACTGCGCACGAGCTAGCATTAGGCGTCTCGGCGGAACGTTAGTCAGGTTTAATAAAGGAGATAGGAGGGCTTCATGAAAAAAGTTTTTAATTACTTTAGAAAAAAACAGCCATCATTAATTTGGGTGCATATTATAAATAATCAATATAATGGCATCATTGGCTGGCAGGCAAACGATCAAAAAACATTATACCCTGCAACTGGTGTGTATACCACACCAGTTAAAGGAGAAGATACATGGCAAAGAGAAGGGGAGTTAAAAAAATAATGGGAATGTTTGATGATTTTCACGATTGTAAATCGTGCAATAGACGTTATCATCAGTGGTTGATGATAGCGATAAAGAATAATTATCCTGATCATTTATGTATCAGGTGTTACAATTTTAAGGATAAACATGAAAAAGAAAGAGAAAAAATTAACACATTACAATCAAATGATTACAGCGAAGACAAGAAAGTTGCTTGATCAGATGTGTAAAAAAACAAAGCTATCAAGGCCTATGCAATTAGAAAAGATTGTTGAAGAGTCATTATGATAACGCATATTTTATTAGGGCTAATACTCTTAGCCCTAGTCGGTATTGGATTTATGGTGTTCATCATTGGTAAAATAATAGATGAACGTCTTCAAAATTAATCCATAAAAAACTTTGGGTCTTCTTTTACAGGTCCGAGAACTTTTCTCAGGGCCTGTAGACCATCCGATAATACCTGTTCCCACTCTTCTTTTTTTAAAACTTTATTATATTGAGGGTTATAAAATTTAAGAGATACCTCGCCACATTGTGGACATTGAGATATTTTTCTCACAGGACTATTAGGTAACAACATAACCTTTGCCTTTTTTTATATTTAGGCGAATTATATGTAATTTTTTCCAAGCGAGCAACCTTATTTTTTAAGGAGGAAAATGTGAATAACTCGCTTGGAACTCTAAAAGGGTGGCTCTCCCTTAAACTGTATTACTGGCTTACTCTCCCGAAATTTTGTAGTTTTTAAAGCATTCTGGATCAAGTGGTGGTCCGTAGTAGATGCTAATACTGTCGTTCGTACCCTCGGTCCACGATTGGTGGTAGTATTTATTTTCATCGATTTCCCCTTGTGAGTGACAAACCTTACACTGTTCAATGTTGGTCTCTGCTTCAAACGATAGTTTGACATATCCGTTTCCTTTACAATTGGGACATGGAATCATATTAACCATTTCCTTATGTCCTCAGCTAACACCGATGTAGCTAAGTTTATTTTATTTCGTAGTGAATAAATAATTTTTTCATCAACTGTTCCTGTTGAAACAAGATCAATGTAAGTGACTTTATCTTCTGTACCAATACGATGGTTACGTGCCTCTGCTTGCTCACGGATCTCTAAATCATAATTGTTTGAATAAAAGACAGCAAGACTAGCTGCAGTTAATGTAATACCTCTACCACCTGTCATAGGTTGACCAATAAAGAATTGTGTCTCCTGATCCTCCTGAAATCGTCTAATATTTTCTTGTCTAATATTTTGTGGTGGGGTGTCTCCATAATACGTGACCACGGAGCGCGGACCGTATTTTTTTAATAATGTTTTTTCAATCTCTTGAATGTCATGACGATAATTCGCCCAAATGATTGCTTTATCACCGTGCTCTTCTAGAATAGCACATAGTTCTTTAACGCGGTTATTTGGTAACGATAATACTTTACCATCATCGGTTGCCATATGACCACACACTATTTGATGAAGCCTTATCATTTGAGCGAGCACTGACGTAGTCGTCAATGTTTCTTGCTTGAGTTGCACTAAAGCAGTGCGTTTCATTTGCATGTACGCATCAAGCTGTTCCGTTGTCATTGGAACAATTCTTTTCATCCATACTTGATCAGGAAGATCAAGCGCGTCTTTTTTTAAAACACGATAAGAAAATTGTCGTAACTTATAGTTTAATTCTTCTAAGTTTTTATATCCTGTTACTTTATTAAACGAACGACCACCAAAAGATAATCGCTGCATCTGACAGTAACGCGCTCTGAATGTATAAATAGAACTAAACCCTAATAGGTCATGATTTAAAAAATTACATTGCGCATATAGATCTTCAGGAGATTTAGTAATAGGAGATCCTGTCATGATAACACGGTAACGCGCTAAGTTACCAAGTTTAGTAATCGCTTTGGTACGTAACGCGGTTGAGTTTTTAATGATTGTGCTTTCATCAACAGCCATCAATGCTTGACGGGTCATGAGAAATCTATCAGCAAACTTGCGTCCACGGTCCGTGGTAAACGCATCAACGTTCATAATTAAAATATTTAAATGTACTTTCGCAGGTTCCGTAATAAATAATGTTTGTAATTCTTCTTCATGCTTTTTTGTTTTTTGTCCTGTCCATACGACTACGTTATGATCCACGTGTGTTGGCATATGTGTTTCAATTTCTTTGACCCACGTTCCTTTGACACCGTTAGGACAGATAACAAGTAAACCAAAAATATATCCATTGTCATAAAGAAACGAAGACGCATCAATTAATACTTTTGTTTTTCCACAACCCATTTCCATAAGCAACGCAAACTCTTTATTTTGCTTAGAAAAATGATTTAACATAGCTCCCATAGCAGCTAATTGATGCTCGTAAGGCGTTGTTTTAAAACTATATTTATATTTCGGCATAACTTTCTAAATTATAAAATTAAAAAACAGTAACATTTTTCTTGTATAATTAAAATAAAAATAATATAGACTGCCCTAGAAAGATGAAAGACTTAGAAAACAAAGGAAATGTGTACGTTATCCAAGAGGTATCTCGATTTAATGTAATCACTGCTCAGGAATATGGAAAACTAATTCCTATATTTGAGGAGGGAAAACAAATTATGTTATCACCTGGACCAGCGATACGTAAGGCTAAAAATATATTAAAAGATTTTAATGATAAAGATTATTTATTATTGATTGGTGATCCATCAATGATTGGTCTTTGTTGTTCAGTTGCTGCAGAAAATAATCGTGGCAGATATAATCTTTTAAAATACGATCGCCAATCGCATACATATCTCCCCATACAGATAGACTTACACGAGAGGAATAACTATGACAGAGAAAGTTGATTTTACAAATTTTTTACCTGAAGAAAATAAAGTAAAAATATCTGAGGTTAAAGATGTGTCAGAAGCATCCAACAGATATTTACAAATTGAAAGTGAAATACTTTCATTAGAAAACGACGTTAAAAGAAAAAAATCCGAGCTACAACAAATGAATGATTCAATTGTTCAGATGATGGAGCAACGCGGAGTCAAAGAGATTAAACTGACGAGTGGTGAAGCAATAAGTTATAAACCCTTTTATAAAGCGAGCATCACTAAAGATAATGAAACAGAATGTTTTGGATGGTTAGAAAAAAATAACCACGATGAACTAATTAAAAACATTGTGTCAGTGAGGTTTGGTAAAGGAGATAATGATCAGGCATCTAAGTTGGTAGAAGACTTAGAGCAAAATGGTTTAGCTCCAGACCAAAAACGCAAGGTCGAACCTATGACCTTGAACGCCTTTGTTGGCGAACAAATAAATAAAGGTACCGATTTACCTATAGATATATTTAATGTGTATATGGGTAATAAAGTGAAAATTAAAAAAGGGAAATAACCATGAACGATGTAACGAAAAAAAAGAAAAGTGAAATATCGACTAATGTTGTAGACTTTTCAAGCCACATTGGTGTTGGCTTTGAAAATGTTGGTGCGCAAGAAATGGCAATACCATTTTTAAAAATTGCTAGCTCTCAAACACCAGAGATTAAAAAATCAAATGCTAAGTTTGTAGAAGGACTTGAGCAAGGTGATATTTTTAATTCTGTTACAAAAGACTTTTACAAAAGCATAACTGTAGTTCCATGTGCCTTTAGAGTACGTGGGGTAGAGTGGTCACCTTTAGGTGAAGGGACTGGTGCACCTGTAAAAATTTATAAGCCTGAAGACATGCCAGCTTTAACGCGTGGCGCGGATGGGGAAGATCATTACATGATTAATGGAGCGATCTCTCCTACCTACATTGTTACGACGGCTGAATATTTTGTTTTACGAATTAATGATGATGGATCGTTTGAGCGATGCCAAATTATTATGCAGAAGACACAATATAAAAAATCCCGTTATTGGAATACAATGATGATGAATCAGAAAATTAAATCCAGTGATGGGTCACTAAGAACATTACCTATGTTTGCAAATGTATACAAAATGGAAGGTGTACAAGAAGCAAATAAAAAGAATGATTGGTGGGGATGGAAAATCACCTTGGATAAATCAGTCAATGATATTCCTAATCCATCTTATATTGTGGAGGAAGCTAAACATTTTCATGAGCTTGTGACATCAGGATCTATCGATCCTGCTCCAGAAGCAAATAGTGATAATGACGATAACGAAATGAAAAACGTNACNCCTAATATGGATAGTGGCGTTTTAGGTTCGTAATCACCTTAATTATCTAGGTTAGGGGCCTTCAAGGCCCCTAGTTATTTTATTATTATTTATGAAAGTAGAAAAATTTAAAAATATATTTGATGGGTTAGATAGAGCTCACGGTTTTTATGAGTACACCCAAACAAAACAAAATGGNAAGCGTGATGGACGCATGCGTACAGTNCATGAAGAACCTACTTTACAAATGTTTCANGATCATCTNGAAGGAAAAGATCGTGCTTTAGGTATTGTTCCCATTCGAGACGATGCAACTTGTACGTGGGGNTGTATTGATATTGACGAGTACCCTTTGGATCATAAAAAAATATTATCACAAATACGAAAATACAAACTACCATTAGTGATGTGTGCCTCCAAATCTTTTGGCGCTCATCTTTTTTTATTTTCCAAAAATCCACAACCTGCTTTTCTGTTTGATGAAAAGTTAAAAGAAATACGCGCTCATCTTGGCTATGCAAAAGCGGAGGTATTTCCTAAACAAATTAAACTCTCTGATGAACAAGACACTGGATCGTGGCTAAACTTACCTTATCACGGCGAAACACGGTACGCGTTTCTTGATAATGGTGAAGGTGCTACACTAGAAGAATTCTTTGAGATATATGACAAATATGTCTGTGATGATATTGGTAAAATATTAATACAGGTAGAAGATAATAACATGGCTGATGGCCCTCCATGTTTAGAAATTTTAACGGATCAAGGCTATCCAGAAGGGACAAGAAATAATGGATTATTTAGTGTGGGAATTTTTTATCGTAAGTCTAATCCTGATGACTGGAAGAATTTATTAGAAACATATAACCGCGAATACATGGATCCACCTTTAAATACTAATGAGGTAGGTATTATTATGAAACAAGTTGGTGCTGATAAAGCTGATGGTACCATGAAATATATGTATAAATGTAATGATCAACCTATCGCTAGTGTTTGTCAAAAAGCTAAATGTAAATTAAGAAAGTTTGGTGTGGGTACATCAGGTCAAGATCATCCTGTATATGCGAACCTACGTGTCACGGATCGCGAACCACGTATTTGGTATCTTGATATAGACTCTCATCCAGTAGAGACACAAGTACAAGATGAAATAGAATATCATCATCGTTTACGTAAATTAGTTAAAAGAAAATTATTACGTTACATACCTATGATGAAACAAGCTGACTGGGAAGAAATACAGTCAGGATTATTTGAAACAATTACTACAATTAATATGCCTGAAGATGTATCGAAGGTGGGTGAGTTTAAAGATTATTTATTTGAGTTTTGTACCGCAAGAGGTGAGTCGTTTGATATTGATGAATTAGATATGGAAAAACCCTATACTAATGCGGAAGAGAATTCGACATACTTTCGTTTACGTGACTTATCAAAATGGTTAGAGAATACCAAAAATTTTAAAGAGAATAGATCTTGGTTAGTTCAACGAATAAAAGATTTAGAGGGTATAGATGTGATGGTATATCCAAAAGGAATACAAACACGTGCGTGGAAAATACCTGCATATACACAGCCTAAAAATATGCAAAAGATGCCTGATTTAAAAACAGAAGAAAAAACTGATAAAGATATTTTAGGAGGAACTGAAGATGAGGTTATACCATTTTAATTATGGAGAACTATAAAGTAATGCCAATAAAATATGAAGAAACAAAACCTTTTATATTAGGAATTCATTATGCAAAAAGAATGCCAATGATACAGTTTTCTTTTGGTTTATTTTTTAATGATGAATTAGTTGGTGTTGTTTGTTATGGATCTCCAGCTTCTCAATCTTTATGTAGAGGTATTGCAGGAGATGAGTACAGGAAAAAAGTATTAGAATTAAATAGGCTTGTTTTAAAAAACAATATTAAAAATGAGGCTTCTTTTTTAGTAAGTAATTCTTTTAAGCTTTTACACAGACCAGTTATAATTGTTTCTTACGCAGATACGAGTCAACATCACACAGGATATATTTATCAAGCTACAAATTTTTTATATACTGGTTTGTCTGATAAAAGAACTGAATGGAGAATGAAAGGAACAAATAAACATAGTAAAACAATATGTGAGCAATATACATTAGAAGAAAGAAAAAATAATCCAGATAAATTTCATGTTGTACAACGACCTCGAAAACATCGTTATCTTTATGTTATAGCAAATAAAAAAGATAAAAAGCAAATCTTAAAAAATTTTAAGTATCCAATTTTAAATTACCCTAAGTTTGAAAATAAAAATTACAAAACAAATACAAATATAGAAACACAAGGAATATTGTTTTAATGATTAATATAATTGTAGGACCTCCTGGTACAGGCAAAACAACAGAGCTGTTAAATATATGTCAGCAAAAAAAAGAACAGGGTGTTCCTTGGGAAAGAATTGGTTTCTTTTCTTTTTCTAAGAAAGCAGCATATGAAGCTAAGGATAGAGCAAGACATAAGTTTCAAGCAAGTAGAGATGATTTAACTCACTTTAGAACGTTACATAGTTTTGCTTTTAGACACCTAGCTGTTAAGGAAGATAACTTAATGAAACAAAAACATTGGAAAGAGTTGTCTTCAAAAATTGGTTTTAATTTAGTTTTTAATGATAACGATGATTCTGTTTATACAAACTCTAATCATAAGTTTATAAATTTAATTAACAAAGCGCGTTTAAAAGATATTAGTTTAGCAGAAGAGGTTAGACTTTATCCTGATCCTATTAACATGGTTACATTAAATTATTTAAATACAGTTATTAATAAATATAAAAAAGTTAATGAGCTTTACGATTATACAGATATGATTGTTGATTACACAACTGACACAGTTTCGACACAGTTTGATGTACTCTTTATAGACGAAGCTCAGGACATGCCTCGCATTCAATATAACATGGTCGATAAATTAATTAGTAATAGTAAAGAGGTTTACATTGCAGGTGATGATGATCAAGCTATCTTTCGTTGGTCAGGCGCTGATGTAGATAAATTTATATCTCTACAAGGAACAGTAAAAGTTTTAGATAAATCGTATCGTTGTCCGCGAAGAGTGTTTCGATTAGCTAATAATATTATAACTAAAATACGAAATAGGCGTCCTAAAGTTTGGCAACCAAAAGAAGATGAAGGTAAAATATATCGTATACCACATTTACGTCACATTGATTTATCTTCTGGCAACTGGTTGATCCTTGGCAGAACAAAAAAAATAAGAAATGAAATGATAGAAGAAATACTTTTAGAGCAAGGACATTGGTATGGTAGAGGTGAGCATAGACCAGTGTCTACGACTGTTTTAGGGGCTATCGATGTATGGAAAAAATTAAAGTCTGGTAACACGGTTACATTAACCGAGGTTAAAACTTTATATAATAAAATAAAAACTAAAGTTGGAATTAAACATGGTCACAAAACAATGAAAGTGGAGAATGATAAACAATTATTTTCATTACAGCAACTAAAAGATCATCATGGTTTACTTGTCGATGGAGAATGGTGGGATGTACTCAGTTCTTTAACACCTTTTGAAATTACTTATTTACGGCGGCTTGAGAAAATAGGTGAAGACATAACAGCAGAACCACGAATTCGTGTTTCAACAATTCATCAAGCTAAAGGCGGAGAATGTGAAAATGTTATTGTGTTATTAGATTTAGGAAAGATTGTTTACAGATCTTATTTAAAAAATCCTGATGATGAACACCGTGTTTTTTATGTTGCTGTCACCAGAGCTAAAAACAATTTGTATATTGTTGAGGCTCAAAAACAACAAGGTTACCGAATGTACGGTGATGAAAGGATGCATGATGATTTATAAAAAGATACTTAACAAAGCCATTGAATTGATCGGCGGAGCACGAAACACGGATTACGGAGATCGGGTTACCAATCATCAAAACATCGCTAACTTATGGTCTGCTTTTTTACAGAAAAAAATATCAGCTCATGATGTAGCAATTTGTATGGCTTTAGTTAAAGTAGCGCGTCTCATGCATAGTCGTAAATCAGATAGTTATGTAGACCTAGCAGCGTATGGCGCAATTGCAGGTGAAATAGCAGAACGTGAGGAGGGTAAAGATGCAGAATAATTTTGGCTTTACAAAATCGGAGTGGGTACCACCTCATGAACTACCTGATATTACTGATGCAAAAGTTATTGCTTTTGATTTAGAAACATATGATCCACAATTAAAAACAACTGGACCAGGATGGACAACTAAAACAGGGCATATTATTGGCGTAGCGGTAGCCGTAGATGGTTGGAAGGGTTACTATCCTATTCGTCATGATAATGGTTTTAATTGGGATAGAAGACGTGTTTTAACATGGATGAAAAAGTTAATGCAAACAGATGCTATTAAAGTAGCACACAATGCTATTTATGATTTAGGTTGGTTATATGCAGAGGGCATAGATGTAAAAGGTCCAATAGTTGATACAATGTTAATGGCTCCTATTTTAAATGAAAATAAATTTTCTTATGCATTAAGTGCAGTGGGAAAAGATATGCTTGGTGAAATAAAAAATGAAACACTTTTAAAACAAGCGGCTACTGAGTTTGGTATTGATCCAAAAAACGAAATGTACAAGTTGCCTGCAATCTTTGTAGGTGATTATGCGGAGCAAGATGCAGACTTGACTTTACGACTGTTTCATCACATGCGACCACTCATTAAAAAACAGAGCCTAGACACAGTGTATAAATTAGAGATGAATCTTATACCTATTATATTTGAAATGACAAAACGAGGAGTTAGAGTTGATAGAGAAAAAGCAAGACGTTATAAAAAAAGTTTTAAGAATACAGAAAAGAAGATACTTGATGAAATATTGGCAGACACGGGTATTGCAGTTGATGTTTGGGCTGCGGCTAGCGTTGCAAAAGTATTTGATAAACTTAAAATAGATTATCCGAGAACAGAAAAAACACAGGCACCTAGTTTTACTAAAGATTTTTTGATCCATCATTCACACCCAATTGCTAAAAAGATTCAGAGTGCTAGAGAGTTTAATAAAGTGCAATCAACTTTTATTGATACTATTTTAAAACATGGTGAGTCAGGACGCATTCATGCAAGCATTCATCAGATGAGAGATGGTACATCAGGAACAGTGTCAGGTCGTTTTAGTTATTCTAATCCAAATTTACAACAATTACCTTCTCGTAATAAAGAAATTAAAAAACAAATACGAGGATTGTTTTTACCTGAAGAAGGTGAGACATGGGGATCTTTTGACTATAGTCAGCAGGAACCACGGATCGCGTCACACTTTGCTTCAAGCTTGGGGTGTGAAGGAGCTAAAGATGTTGTGGAAGAATATCAAAAAAATCCTGATGCAGATTTCCATAGTATAGTAGCAAACATTGCTAACATTGGCAGAGATCAGGCAAAAACTATTAACCTTGGATTATTTTATGGCATGGGCGTTAACAAACTTTCCAACGAATTGCAAGTGAACGTTGATGTTGCAAAAGAAATTTTAAAGGAGTACAATTCTAAGGTACCGTTTGTTAAGGAATTAACTAAACGCGTATCAAACTTCGCCAATAGTGAGGGTTACGTCTCAACAATCAAAGGTAGAAAATGTCGTTTTGAGTTATGGGAACCGACCACTTTTGGCGTGTTCAAAGCTCTACCAGAAGATCAGGCAAAAATAAAATATGGTAAGCATCACATTTTACAAAGAGCTGGTACTTACAAAGCATTAAATAGATTGATACAAGGATCAGCGGCGGATCAAACAAAACAAGCAATGATAGAATTGTATAAGGAAAATTTAATTCCTCTAATACAAATTCATGATGAGCTCACATTAAGTTTTAATGGTGAAGAAAAAACTAAAAATAAAATAATGGAACTAATGGCACATGCTGTAAAATTAACAGTTCCAAGTAAAGTTGATTGTGATTTAGGAAAATCTTGGGGTGATGCTACTTAGAAATATTGGCGGTTTTCTGCGGTAAAATAGATATGTCTTGCGTATGATATAATATTATATAATATATACTTATAATTTAGAAAGAAGGAATTATGAATAATATATTAAAAGAAGACTTATTTAAAATAATTGGCCCAGAATTTTTCTCTGCAATTTTTACTAAGAAGAATGGTGAAGAGAGAAAGATACTTGCTAAACTACATGTGAAAGATCAAAAGTTTTTTGCAGGTGGTGAATTACTTGGTGACAGAAATCATTTATTAGAATGTATTGATGTTAACGTTCTTAAAAAAGTTGATGATCCAAA
>JGI24006J15134_10001488_pt1 | contig 13330 bp, 15 predicted proteins | sample LinPmetageLP53_FD_15134 | JGI IMG/M metagenome (IMG submission 15134) | reverse complement strand
GGTTCTGCAATAGGTAAAGGCGAGGGTATTGTAAAGAACTATATCAATATGGGTAAGAAACCAAAGGACATAGCAGAATATACAGAACCTTATGAATGGTCGCAAATGGGTTTTGANAAACCCTTAACTCGTATGGAGCGTAATAGGTCTAAATAGTATTTTCATAACCAAAGGGCAGAGTATCATAATTGCCGAATTGGTCTGGTGGTTGTATAGACCTTTTATCATATACTAAACCATAATTTTTATGCTGGTGTTCGTTTGTAAGAATATGACCTGCACCTCTTTTAATTGTATCATACTCAACATTAATTTTATGTTTTAAGTTATATTCTATTATTTCTTTTTTACTCATACCCGAATAATCTTTTTGGTCTTCCATAACACCACGCACTAAATCAATCATAGACAAATGATTAATTTTTTGTGATACTTCATAATTGAGATTAAATCCTTTTACTTTTGTATGATAAACCCCGTCGTCTGTTTCGTATGAATAGTTTTTAGGACCACCACTTACGAATGTCCCAATCATTTTTTTACCTTCTAATTCGTCAGTCCAATCCCCGAGTAAATCACCATTTTCTAATTTAAATGATTTAGGGTCGCTGGGGTTATATTTATATACGACACTATCAGTATCAAAATAAAGGACCTGCCTTTGCAGTTTATCTAATGCTTCATATAACCTCAACCTTGCAGAGGAGGTAGTAAATGACGCTATTGCGAGATTTGTATTAAAATCATTTTCTACATATTTATCTTTGATAGTATAAGACACTTGCATTTTATCGTCATTAATATCAATCCAATCCACATTATCATATTTGTCATTAAAGACAATTTTATAAAACTTTGCCTTATCATTTACGACTTCTGTTTTACCCATATTAGTTCGTTGCCCGAACTTACCCCATAAAGAGTTAAGACATAATTTTGCAATCGCACGCAGACCCGGATTAACTTCTATCATATTACAATCTAATTTTATACCCTGATTACTGTGATAATCATTAATATATTTTTCTTTATCCTTATCATTTTTACACCAATCAGGATAACCACTTGCCTCCTGTTTAATTTTTAGAAACTTTGCAACATACTCTTTAAATATGCCTTTGAGTTTTTTGTCATAATACCTAACCTCATAAACCTTTTGGACTTTATAACCTTTATCAATTGCATTATTTATTTCATTAGACGCCCACACACCTCTTTTATCATTTAAGTCAAAAACGAGTTTGCCTGCTTTTACTGGTAATACTGGGTGATATAAGTTTTTAGGACATACAACGTCGCACTCTATAAAACCCAAATACTCTTTATTACGGACTGCTTTTAAAACGTCATACTGATTATCCTTACAATACTGATTATCTAATATAGTATAATGCCCTGCTGGATAATCGTCATAATAATTCACAGTAGGATATAAAGAAGTAATATCACTATACATACCCTCTTCACCCTCTTTAAATGTATATAAGAGTTTTACTGCATTTGTCCTACCACCGAAGAAACTTTGCCTAATCCACTCCAAATCTTTAAACGGGATAATACCTATACGACCCTCACGTTCTACTATTTCTATTGTTGTATCGTCAAAGAGTTTTTTTGCTTTATTATATTCTGCACGTTTTTCGTCTTCATATTTAGAAGGGTCGCCCTCCCACGTATTACGAAACAATTTATCTCTTTCGGGATATGACAAATCTACATAATGATATTTATATATCGCCATACAAACGGAGGCAATTGTAAGATACTGAAAAGGGTCTATTTCACAAGTATCAACGTATAACTGCCTGAACTTAATACAGCATTTACGTAAGATATCAACGTCACTAATACAATATTCTTTCATTTCACGTTTTTGATTCCAGACATAATTTTCTGCAACTTTTTTATCATACCATTTTATAAATGCATTTCTATCTCGCTCCCTAAATGAATTATACTTAAACATATCAGCGTCAGGCATAGGACCCTCATAATCCCAATTTTCTTTTGTATTAAACCAGTGCGGAAAGTATCCCTTCTTTAATTCTTTTTCTCCAAAGGTTTTCGGAAATGCTTTTAGAGGCATAGTGAGAAAACATAAACTATCAATAAATCTAATGTTTAATTCAGGGATACTCATATACATAATTTTTTGACCTCCAAATATAATAAAGGGTTGATAGTCAGTTTCTTCATATAACCACCTTATAATAAACTTATAATCATAACCTTTACCATTATGAGCGATAAATGTATAACCTTTATTACATTCACTAAACGCCCACTCACAAAACTCTACGATATTTGTATGAAATATAGGTTCGTCGCTATGAAAATACATACTGACTGAATACATTACAACGTGTTCTTCACCTGATATATCACTCTCAAAATCAAAGAAGATATATTTTTCAGAGGGAGGTTTTAATCGTTTTGGGTGCATATAACATTTATGGTCTTTACCGACTATCCTTTTACAATTAGAACAACTGTAATCACCGCATACGTGAGTCTCTTCGGGTTGCGTTGCACGAGTTAATACCTTCTTACACTTTTGACACTTCCAAACCTTATCACATACAGACACACCTTTTTTATCAGGTGTTATATGATTCTCAAAACATTTATCAGTTGGAAACCACCTATGACATTTTTCACAAGCAATAGTGAACTTTTTATTCTGTATATTAATAGCAGGACAATCACTACGACAACACATATTACATTTAAATATACACTTATGACAATCCTTTTTCTTAAAACATTTTTTACATTTATGACAAAAGTTTTCTTTACCAAAGAAACCTGCAACCCTCTTATTATTAATTAAATCACAATGACCCTTATGACAATATAAATAAATAGTGTCGTCGTCGTCTTCGGGTGGTTTATAATCTTTATGATTTACGTCAGGATACATTATATTATTGTAATCGTCACCATTTATCATAGTTATTTGGTATGGGATACGTTGTTCTATTTTTTTAATATCCTCAATATTTAAGCGACACTCACTCATACCACATTTCATTAATAAACCTCTTGCGAGTGTTTCTTGTATTTTACGACCCCTTTTACAATTATCATAATCTTTACTATTGACCCCTTCTTCATTACGACATATACCAGTTGCAATAGCACGAGCGACACACATATTATCTTTATTTTTAATACTGATTATAGACTTTTTCATACTAACCTGCAATTTATGAATATTTACTTTATGCTCGCAAGGAGGACAAATAACCATATTATCGGGATTATGTAAGTCGTCGTCGTATGCACCATAATCCTCAAATAACGCATTTGGGTCTAATTGAGGCATATTCACAGAAGTAAAAATTAATTGTGTATCTGCTGATAATTCATATTCTTCATTTGACTCAACAACCTCCTCAAAGACTTTAAATATCTTACCAACCGAAAAATCTTTTACATTCATAAGAGGTATAGAAGCGAAACCATTTTTTAAGTTAGGGTCTTTTATAACTACCCTGATTTTATCACTTGCTTTAAGTTTTTGTTGTTTAATTGTATCTAATGAAGTTTGTGCGAATATTTGTTCTAACTGATTTTTTGACAACCCGTCGCTTTTTAAATCTAACTCGTAGCGGTGTTCTGCTGTCCCCCATTTCATATTTGTATGAGACCCTGCGTCCTTAACTATAAATGAAGGTTGTAATGCTTCTAAATATTTTACTCCCGAAGTGATTGGTTTTGCTTTTTCTTTTAAGACCTTTGCGTCAGCAGGTTTCCACGACGACTTAAATGCAACCATTTTCTCTGGTGTCTCAAATCTTAATATTGTGAAACCATTAATATCTTTAAATTGATTGCGACCTGTGAAACGATTTTTAATAACCGCTGGACTGGTCTTTAATTGTTTTGATAATGTAGAAATATTACCCGAAACTAATTGTTTCGTAATAGGGTCAATAGCGACTATGTGTTTCGTAGAAGAAACTTTTTTAGAACTCCTTAAAGAGTTTGCTACTGACTTCTTATTAGAAGAATTATTGAACCTCTCAACCGCAGACTTTAAATTACCCGAATTGCCCTTTGCACCTTTAACCATTTTATACTTTAACTTACATAATAATTTAAATCAATTAATTTACCAATTTTAACAACAGGACAGGCATTTACTCATTTTCCGTCTCGTCTGTGTCTTTCTTAACTTCTTCTTCTATTTCGTTTAATTTTTCCGCATTATTTAATTTGACGCCATTTTTAATTTTAGTTAATTTATAAGAAGTATCATATCGCCCCGTAGGTTGTTTTTTTCTTTCAGCAGATATTTCTACAATTTGAGAATAACTTAAACCTAATTCATTTGCGATTTCTTTAAGTGTAGAAAACTCACCTTTAAAGATTGTTTCATTTTGATTAAAGACTTCTACAATCCAACATTTAGCAATTGTCTTACAACCTTCTTTACGCATTTATATTAATCTATTAGAAAATAAAATGGATAGAAAAACTAAAATTAATTTTAATTATGAAAATAAAATCTAACTTAAATATATAAAATGCCTGCTGGAAAAATAGAAGAATATTCTGACGAAGATTATGTCCCCGTTGATTGTTCTGATACTTCTTCTTCTGACGAAGAACCAAAGAAAGAAGAAAAGCAACTCCCTGAAATTAATGATTTTGGTGATTTACTTATGGAGATTAAACAAAGGGGAGGATTAAGTTTAGAAAATTGTCAGGAGATTACACAAATCAGGTGGGCGATATTTGAGGCACATAAAAACGAAGAAATAAGGAACGCTTCTTTGCAAATGTTTAATATGACATTAAATCTTGCGAATATGTTCTTAATACATTATAATCGTAATTTAGATAAGAAACCTAATCTACCAACTCCCGAAGAGTTTAAAAATCAAAAAGTAAATTACAGCGATATGAACCCCACTAATTAAATGAAACTTTCTTCTGCTTCGCCAGACCTTCTAATCTTCTTAACTCTCTATTTAATCTTATTTGTTTATTCTCTAATTGACGCCTTCTATAAGATTTTCTTTTTTTTCTTTTATGTAATCTTATACATAAAAAAGAACAACAACAACAATAACAAATCATTTTACTCTCATTTAGATTTAAAAAATATATATATTCATTATAATGACAAAGGTAAAATATAAAGGTAAGGAGTATAATATCCCCGCACAATATCTTAAAGGTCTTAAAGGTAAGGATAGGACTGCACAAATTAAATCAATAGTAGAAAAGAAAGATAGACCAAAAACAGATTTTAAATCAAAGCGTTCAGGTTGGGCGAAAAAGTTTGAGGATAAATATAAAACAAAAATAACCGATAAAGCGTTTATACATAAAAATATTCTAACAAGAACAGGACAGCAGAAAATCATAGATAAGGGTATGGGTGCATATTATTCTTCGGGTAGCAGACCAAATCAAACTCCTATGAGTTGGGGTTTGGGTAGGTTGGCGTCTGTAATATTAAATGGACCTTCACGAAAGATAGATAAAAATATATGGTTAAAGTATAAAGTATGAAAGTCGTTATAAAGAAATCTAATAAGAAAGGTAAGAAACTTATGGCGACATTTGACGGTAAGAGAACAACTCATTTTGGTGCAGAAGGTATGAGTGATTTCACAAAAAATAAAGATATTAAAAGAAAAGAACGATATTTAAAACGTCATAAGAAAAATGAGAACTGGTCTAATCCTGAATCGGCAGGAGCGTTGAGTCGTTGGATATTGTGGAATAAACCAACATTAACAGCGTCTATAAATGATTATAAGAGAAGGTTTAAATTAACTTAAAGATTTAGATTTTGTGAAATATTACAATACTTTAAAACACCTCTCGCTTTAATTTGTTTATGATAATAATTAGAAATTATCTGTGGTTGTATATCTAAATAATATGACATTTCTTTTATTGTGTTGCAAGGTATAGTCTTAATAGAATTGTTTTTTTCTTCACTATCAAATAAAGTCAAATACCAAATTAATCCTTTTTTATTACCCATTTATAATATTAGAATATATTTTAATTTCACACAAATTAATTAAATGGACGCTTCGGAGAAATTAGTTGGATTGACAATTGTTGCATTCTGTGGAAATGGTCTAATAAATACTCTGACAGCGGGGAAAGAAGTTGTCCCACCTCCCGAGTTGCCTCCTGCATTACCACCTGCTTTAACCACTAATGACGTATTACTCGTAGAAATACCTAATTGAGGTTTCACTACATATACAGCATTTAGAGTTAGACCTGTCATATAAAATGGGACTTTATGAACCATACCACCTTGCTCTGCATAATTATTATCCATTAAACGACACGTCTTCTGCCACACGACACCAGTCGCAACCCCGTTTTTAGATTTCTCAAAGATTTGCATTTCGTGTGCTTGCCCCGAAGTTTCAGCATAGAACGTCACCTCAATAAGGACATTTGTAGTCTTTGCGGTATATGTAGTATCACCCAAATTATTAGGGAGTAAATCTGTGAAACCTTCTGCGGTTAATATAGTATGAGCAGAACTATTTACAGGGTCAATAATTTTTATTACTTCATAAGGTTCTGCGACAGCGTGGTCGGGTAATACATTAGAGACGTCAGTTAAATCTAAATGTTCGCATTTTGTTGTGCCTGCTGTATATCCAGTTAAGATTAATCCTGCTTTTTTAAACTCCTGATTTTTATTAATCTCAAAATTATCTTCTAATGTAAGACTACCGTGAATATGGACGTTCGTATTACCATTATTAGAATTATCTGTTTTACCTATCTCCATACCACCTGTATTATGAAATGTATAATCTGAACCTAATGCACTCGCACGAGTATTAAAATAATCACCAGCAATACTTATAGACCCCGCCCTACTTAATCCCTGAACCGCTGTGCCGTCTAAAACGATAGTCGTTGCATTACCATTATTTTTATCAACTACTAAAATACTATCAGTTGTTAGAGTTTGAGTAGTTAAATCCCCGTCATAAGTCATATCACCAGTCACCTCTAAATCACCACCGCACTCAATATCTCCCGTAGTTGTGAGAGTTGCTGAATTAATATCCCCATTTGTATTTAAACCACCGCTCGTGATATCTCCCGTTGTTGTGATTGTTGCACTTTCTATAACTCCATTTGTTTCTATTTTACCTGAACCACAATTTAAAGAAGTCCCTACAATTGCACCCACCGAAGAAATAGAAGCAGTCGCATTACCCGACATAGGCACAGAAAACGATTTTGTTCTTAATGACCCCGCAATAGTATTTGTCGTTGCTGTATTAGTCATAGATAAACCTGTCGCTGTAATAGAACCTGACGAAGTTATATTTGACGAGCAATTTAAAGTAGTCCCCGTGATTGCTCCACCATTTATAGAGGTTGTCCCAGTCACTACTGGACCTGTGATATTTCTATTTGCTATAACGTCTAACACCGCTCCTAATGATTTATTTGTAGTTATATCCCCTAAAAATGTATTTGTTGTAGTCCCTACTGATTGAGCGAAATGGTCTGTTGCAGTTATGGTGCTTGCAGTAATATCGCCAGTTGTAGATATAGTAATATCATTAGTTAATTTATCACCTGAAATAGAATCATTAGGTATTGCAAGTTTATCAACAAAGGACCATTCTAATTTATTATCAACTTCATTCTTACTTAATACCTGACCTTTAATCCCTGTTTGACCGTTAATGCTTATACCGTCAATTGTTTCAGGTAGAATTAATTGATTTGTCGCAGTCAATAATGCACCAGTTATATCCCCTGAAAATGTATTTGTTGCAGTAATCGTGTTCGCAGTAATATTGCCTGTTGTAGATATAGTTATATCGTCTTTAAGTTTATCACCTGAAATAGAATTATCGGGTATTGCAATTTTATCTACAAAGGACCATTCTAATTTATTAGTATTTTCATTCTTACTTAATACCTGACCTTTATCGCCTGTTTGACCGTTAATACTTATACCGTCAATTGTTTCGGGTAAAATAAGTTGAGTAAGTATTGTCAAAGTTTTGATTGACAGAGCGTCCGCCAGTAATGAAGAAATTATTGTGCCGTCTTTGATTTTTGTATTCTCAATAGTTTTATCAACCAGTTTTGAGTTTGGTATAGAGTTTGCGGGTATTGTAGAGTTTGTAGCAAAGTCCCATTCTAATTTATTTGTAATATCGTTTTTTGATATAACCTGTCCCGCTACACCTTTATTACCGTCAATACGAATGGCGTTTTGAGTCCCTGCAAGTTCTAACACACCTGCTCTAACGTTTTCAGTCCCACTCAAAGTCCTTGTAGAATTGACATTAAACATATTTATAATAATGAAATATAAAAAAAACTAAAATTAAAGTTTCATTAATATTAAAATGTTTCATTAAGTTATAAAGAATGGAAGAATCAGTAGAAGTTAATGAAGAAATTGTTGAGGTTAATGAAACACAAATTACAGAAACTCAAAGTGCTAATGAAGATATTGTAGAACTATCAAAAGAAATACAGAAACCTAAAAAACCTCGCACACAAAAACAGATTGACGCACTCAAAAAAGCACAACTAACAAGAGCACAAAATCTAAAATTACGTCGTGAAAAGCAAGAAGAAATGAAACAGGCAATCAAAGATAATGAAGGTCAATTAGCACCTGAACCTGCAACAATCACAAAGGTAAGACGTCAAAGAAAAGCACCAAAGAAACCAGTTGTAGTCTATGAAGACGATTATAGTTCTGACGAAGAAGTTATTGTAGTCAAAAGAAAACCTCGCAGAAGAAAACCTAAAAAGAAAAAAATTGTTTATGAAGATAGTTCTTCGGAGGAGTCAGAGGAGGAGGTGCAGAAACCTACAAAACAATTGCAGAAACAAAAACCTGTCTATGAAGAAAGTTCTTCGTCAGAAGAGGAGGATTATGATAAGGAGTATTCGTATCCAGTATCTCGCCCACTAAAATATAGCGACGTGTTTCGTTTCGCATAAAAATATAATATATTAATATAGTAAATGTCTAAATTAAACATAAAAGAAATCATACCCGATAAACAAATAGTCTTGTCAAAGTTTAAGTTTAGTTGCGACGATATAGACGACACAATACCTCACCCACTCCCACAAATGCTTAACTTTTTTATGTTGATATGTGGACGTCCGGGTTCAGGTAAGACTACTTTAATATTAAACCTTATTGCAAAACGAGGCAAAATGTTTAATAAAAAGTTTGATAAAGTCTTTGTATTTAGTCCTTCTTTAATGACTTTAAAAGATAATCCTTTTGAGGAGTTGCCTGAAAATCAGGTTGATACTGAATTAACTGCTGAAAACTTAACTTCTGCATTAGAAGAAATTAAGGATAGTGGAGAAAAAATATTATTCATTCTTGACGACGTCGTAAATGATATTAAAAAATCAACTGAAATACAAAATATTTTAAGTCGTATGTTAATGAATAGAAGACATTTAGCAGGTTCAGGTGGTTCTACTTCTTTTATAATAACGACACAGGTCTATAATAAAATACCTGCACCTATAAGAAAGACTGCTTCACATATTATTATTTTTCATACTAAAAACAAAAAAGAGTTAGATACTATCTTTGACGAAATGATTATTATACCTCAAAAAGATTTCTATGAAATATTAAAATATTGTTTTGATAAGAAAAATCACTTTTTATATATTGATACAAATAAATCATACGATAAAATGTTTCATAAAAACTTTAATTGTTTAGAGTTTAATGCAAAGAATGAATCAGGTTTAAGTGGTCTATAATTACTGAAAAGGTCTATCTAATATTAAGCGATTAATCTCACCCGCTTTTGTAAGCATACGTCTTTCTTCTAATCTAATATTACGTGAAGACATACCACGAGGCAGGATTTCATTTTCTACGTATCCCTGATAGCGATAAATTGGTGTCACCATACTATTAATATCTAAACGAGGATTAAGGTCATAACGTTTCCACTGGATTGGTTCTAAACTCATATTTTATACTATCTAATATATTTTTATATTAATCAAAATCCAAAGAAATATTAGATTTTGTTTTTACTTCTAATGTCTGTTTTATTTGTTTCTTACCTTTCTTAACTTTATTTTCTAATGTTTTGATATTACTTTCTACCTCTTCTATATCACTTTTATTTTCTTTAAGGTCTGCCTGAAATGAATCTGATATACCATACTTTTCTTTTAGTTTCTTTATGAATGCTTTATTAGTTCTATTCGCTTTACCTTGCTTTGATAGTTCTTCTTTATATTTTCTACGATTTTCTTTTTTAGCGAATGCTTTTTCTTTCTTAACTAATTTCTTTAAACGTGCCTCTTCTTTTTTCATTTGATTTTCTGCCTGTATAATTTCTTTAAATGCTTTGCCCCCGTCCTCTATACCCTTTTCATTTTGACGTTGTTTCGCCATATATAATCTATGATACGTCCTCTCCTGCTCTTTACTTAAATTAGCGTATCCACCATTATTTTCTGCAAACTTGCCTGCGTCCATTATAGGAGTTATTATAGATTTAGGTTTCTTTGGTTTAGGGACTGCACCGTCACTACAAATACGATAAGGATTACCCTGATTATTATATCTTATATAACAACGAACTCCATTTGAGTTGCCCCCTCCTGTGCCTTTTGCACCTTCTCCCTTTGGGACTTTATTAGAATCATTTTCATTTTTCGCCTGTTTTTGCAATTCTTTCACCTGCCCCCTTAACTTCTTTTTATCCTGCTCTAATTTCTTTTCTTCTTTCTTTTTTTCTATGTCGCTTAACTGCTCTAATTGGACTTCTTCTAATTGGTCGCCTAAACCTTTTGCTTTTTTCTTTAATACTTTAACCTGATTTTTTATACCTTTATCACCCTTAATTGATTCAAGTAATTTATCAATATTATCTGACATTTATAATATTCATATATATTAAAATTAGTCAAATGATAACTCAACTTTTTTATATGATATACTTAAACCTTCTTTTTCTATTTCTTTTGTTATTTTCTTTTTCTCATTCTTAATTGCTTTCTTTGTGATTGGTTCTCCCCAGTGATATCTTGCGATAATTGGTAAGAGGTCTGTTGGGATTTTTGGGTGGTGTTTTGCATACCACTCAATACCCTCGTCTTCACACTGAATATTTATGAAACTTAAAGGGAGTGCGTCTGTATGATAGTTTTTATCACCTTCTTCTTTGTTTTCATTTAATTTCTCAACAGGCACTTCATAATCATAACTTTGTATAAAGGTTAAATCTTCTTTTTCATTCATAGGTGCATTACCTATCATATAAGATAATTTATTATCTATTTCATTATTAAGAATTGTGTTGCCGTTTTCTAATGGTATATCTTTTATGAATTGAGTATCACCTTTAAAATTACGAGGGTCTTTATCTAAACCTAATCTAATCTGTTTGGACGAATTACATACAAAGGGATTTTTGATTAATGTGGGTTCTGCTTTAAGATTTTTATTCTTCATTTATAATATGAGAAATATAAAAAAATTGGTGATTTAATTTTCACGCTAATATAAAAAATGAACTTCTATTTCTTTGATTTTATCTTCTGCCTCTTTAATAATCTCATTATGGTTGGACTTTGATTGTTCTAATTGTTCTATTGTATCTTTAAGTTTTGCAATAGAAACCTTTGCTTCTTTTCTTACAGACCATTTGCCTATTTGGTATAGACCTAAATTAAATCCTATAATACCTCCTGCACCTATAATCATTTCACTCCACATATTTATAATATAGAATAGATTTTTATTTCTCATTTAATTTTACCGAAAAATTAAAATCACAGAAACTTAAATATTCTTAATAATCTTTAATGGTGTTTGCGATTTTTCTGTCATTTCTTACCTTTCTTCTTTTTCATTTTACTATCTTTCATAATAGAACCGTCAGGCATTCTGTGAGAACCTTTTGGGACATTTGTAGCATTCTTCGGTCCCGAGGGTTTTGCCTTACGAGTAGAACCCTTCGCTCTACTTTTACCTGCTCCACCTGTTTTACCTTTTACACCATTCTTCTTTTTAGATTTAACTATACCCTCTAATAGAGCGTCAGGTAATTTATCGTATTGTTTCTTTGTGAGGAGTCCGTCTTTGAGTGCCTGCTTAACCATTTCACTATGCATATTTTTATAATATGAATAATATTAAAAATTATATTAAAGATACAAAATAATTTTATTAACGACTATCGCCCGCAGGGACAACCGCCACCTCTTCTACTACCTCTTCTACTGGTTCAGGTTCAGGTTCAGGTTCAGGTTCAGGTTGTTTGACGTAAGTTTCTCTACGACCTAAATTACTTATATATCTCAACATTTATATTATCTTAAATATTTTAAATTAACTTAAAGATTTAATTTTATATTAACGTTTCTTTGTTCTACCCAGATTTTTTCTCATTCGCCAGTATTGACGCAATAATTCTGATTGTTCTGCTGTTGCTCCTATGGTCTCCATATATTCTTCTAAATCTTCTGCATTTACAAAAAGGTCTAACTCGTTAGCAGAAAATGTCCCGAATACTTTTTTAAGTTTATTTCTTACAACTGAACTTTCTTTTAATAGTTCTTTCTTTTCGTCTTCATTTAAGTTTTGCACTTGCCTTTGTGCCCGAGGTGTTAGAGTTGCCGAAGGACTTAATATTGCTCCCGCTATACCTTGTATTGGTTCGGGTTCAGGTTCAGGTTCGGGTGCTTTTTTCTTTGCTGGACCTCTACCTCTACGGGGAGCACGAGGAGGTGGTTTCTTAAAACCTACTTCGTCGTCAAACTCTTCTCTTCTTTCAGGTGCTTCTCCTATTTCACCTGTATCTTCTATTTGTTTTAAACCCTCAATAGTCCCGACAGGTGTTGCAAATCCACTTTCGTCATACTGAATTGGGACATTAGGTAATTGTTCTGCAAACTGCGGAAAACCTGACTCCTGTATATTATCACCAAAAGGACCTTCTGAAAATCCAGCATTAGCAGGGTCAAATGCAATCTGTAAAGGAGGTGGTGGTAAATCAATCTGTTCTACTGTTTGGAAATTAGGTGGTGCGATTGTTCTTCTTCTCGGTGGTGGTGTTGTTGCACCTCCTGTCAAATCGTCTAATTCGTCGTCTGTTTCTACATTTTCTGCAATATTTTCTTCGGGTATTTCGTCCTGAAAAACTGTGAGACCAATTGATTTACTACGATATGGTCTTGCTCGTGGTTGTGTGCGTGGTCTTGCTTCTGCCCTACGAGGTTTTACAGCAAGACTATCTCTAAAATCAGGAGGTAAAACTCTTCTTATATCTACACTCTCACCTGACGAAGAACTTATTTCTGA
>JGI24006J15134_10001485_pt1 | contig 13345 bp, 17 predicted proteins | sample LinPmetageLP53_FD_15134 | JGI IMG/M metagenome (IMG submission 15134) | reverse complement strand
GATTGANTAACTCTACATCATTATCCATGTCTTTAAATAAAGTATCCCATTTTATTTTTTTCTTCATAATAGTACAAGTATATTTATTAACCATTGACCTTACTACCCTTAATCACTTTAAAACTTTTAATTTTATTTTTTACAGCTTCTCTCTTCGCGCTTTTTATGTCTGCCATCATAGTAAAAATATCATCATCTTCATACTCATAATTAAGTCCGCAAAATAGATTATACATTACATCTGTAACTTGCGTGTATTCTTCTTTATTAAGTCTTATAGCTAATAGCTTAATAGTTTCTAAAAATCTTTTATTATTATTGTACATGAATCTCCTTTAGGGTTTAGGTTTAGTGGCCCTTGATCCGTGCTGCATGTCTCGTTGATACTTAATATTTTTAGACTTATAAGTAGGCAACTGGCTATCGCAATTGGAGCAAACAAGTCTTAGGTTATTAATCCTATTATCTTTATTATTACCATTGATGTGATCTAATACAAGAGAAAGTTTTTTTCCCTTCCAGACACCTTTATTTTTACAAATAGAACATTCGTATTTATAATTAAATTCTTTAAGCAAACGCGCCTTGAGTCGTGTTCGATTGGTATAGGTTGAGTTTTCAACAAATATTTTTTTATTAGGAATTCTGTTATGTTGATTATATCCATGTTTAGGCATGAGGCACTCTTCTTCCGGTGCCTTTACATTGATTGCAAGCGACAGTTTGTAAAATTTTAGGGTTTCTTAGACGGATATGTTTAGTAATAAAATATCCATGGCCGCGACAATTTCCACAAGGCTCATAGACTTCTGGCTCGTCTTTTCTTACCATTTTTTTGCACTGTGCACCAACGACATGTCACCCCATTTTTTGTAGTGTAACTACTTAAATGATAGTCTACCTTACAATTTTTACAAGTAAACATGCCTGTCCAACAGTCTTTAGAGGACATTATTTGTTTTTAACAATAGTATAGTATTTAAGATAATCTTTAGGTACTTTTATATAACTCCCAGAATTTGTTGTGGCTCTATGTCCTTTTTCATCACAAACATAATGGTCTTCTGTTATGTAAGTTAGACTGGGTGTTAATGAATAAACCATACTTACACATACACTCTTGACTTCACTTCGTAAAGCAAAGATTTCTCTTTTAAAAATCGCGCAGAGACTTCTGCAATTAAAAGATCGGCTTGTTTTGATGAAATTTTACCATCATCTAAGAACTCATAAATTTCATTAACAAAATAATGCATGGTATCTGCGCTAACATGTTTATGATTTTTGATTCGTTTTTTGTATGCTTTTATCATTTTATTTCCTTTCGTTGTAAAGGTTGAAGTGGTTTGGGCATGGGTGTGGGCAAGTGTTCTCTCATATCGTTTATGAACTTTTCTTCTGCCGGATTTGGTTTTCGTTGAAATTTTTTTCGTGCAGTAAACGATTGACTATCAATACAAATATACCCAGAAATTATTTTTTCTTTATATTTATGACTTTGTTTTGCTTTTTTTAAAACATCCGCCGCATCCAAACATGTTGGAATACGGCCAATGTAAGCTTCCTCAAAAGAGGAACCTCCCCCAATTAAAAGAAACAAAAACATGGATGTTTCTTTAATCATCGTTTTTCACACATTTTTGTTTAAAATAAACTTTTCCAAAAACAGTAATGGCAGGATCTTGAGGGGGTCGTGCCTCAATATTTACCCATTCACAATTCATAGTTTTTTCGGCATGTGCTTTTGCATGAAAAAAATCAATGTTTTGAACTGTCCATATATTAAGGATGGCTCCTAAAATTAATGACTCTAACATTGGTTAGCTCCTTCTTTAAGTTTACAAAATATATATTTATGGTTTTGAAAATAGACACAGTTTTGAACATGTACGGCTTTCATAGAATTACCACCATAATCAAATTCAGAATCCATTTCAATGTTTAAGTGATTAGGAACAGAAATATGAATTCCTTTTTTGTAATCAGTATGTTCTAAGGAATCATCTCTATACGATTGAGCATAGTCTCGGTCATTACACACTAAAAGAAAAGGCGCCCATCTTTGTTCAACCATTGCCATGACCATTCATAAGTTTCTTTTTTAAAGCTTCTGGCTTGATCTTATCCTTTTCTGCAACATAATTTATATAATCGTTAAGTAATTTACCAATCATAGCTGCAGGCGCTCTATATTTAAGGTCACATAAACCTTTTAATAAGTGATAGTCTTCAATGCGAACTGCAACTGATTTCCATTTAGTGATATCCATAAGGATTTCCTTTCTTGTTAAGTTATAATATATCATACAATCAGTTTACATGGGATATGTCAAGGGATATTGACAAAATCAAATTATTTTGTATCATAAGCTACGAAAGGAGTAAAAAAATGGAGCCATTAGTTGCACAAAAAATGCTTTTAGAGTCGCAATGGAATGCAAGTTACACTTCAACTGGCGTTTATTCTATTGAGATGAAACATATTGAAAAAAAAATTGATGCTATTAAAAAAGTTTTAATTTTAAAAGATATTAGTAGAGCAAAACAAATTAGGTAGCTTCTCCGAAGTCTTTGCCTAATGCAATGTCCACCACACTTGGAACTTTCAGTTCCACGCAACCCTCCATCTCTCTCACGATTTTATCTACTTGCTCTTGATTCTCAATATTAAAACACAGTTCATCATGAATTTGTAACAAGGGTGTAAACCCTAACTCATGACATGAAACAACTGCTTGCTTCGTTTGATCGGCCGCAGATCCTTGAATCAATCGGTTTAATGCTTTGTAAGTAAAAGCACGTTTTATATTATGTGAACCATATTTTGCAGAAGCATTCTCAAAAGTTTCTGGATTATAAATACCAAAGTCTCTGGGTTGCCACATATTAAAACGACATTTACGTCCCAGTTTTGTTCTAATAATGCCTTCACTCTCAGCTTTTTTCATACATCGATCTGATAACAATTTAACAAAAGGAACTTTTTGATTGTATTGATCAATTAAATTTTTAGCCTCCACAAACTCTAACCCTAACATATTTGCTAATTTATTTTTACCCATGCCATACATTAAACCTAATCCAATTGTCTTTGCTTGTTTTCTTTCAATACCACAAATGTCTGCAACAGTTTGGTGAAAATCTGCATCGGCATTTGCATAAGCTTCTACTAACTCTTGCGAACCTTGATACCCTTCTCCGATAGAAGCAGCATAGTGAACCACGAGCCGTGGTTCTTGTTGCGAGTAATCAAAACTACCCCACTTACATCCTTCTTCCGGTAAGAAGAGACCTCGAATCAATGGACCAAACTCTTTGTTTCTTGCTGGTAATTGTTGCAAGTTTGGACTAGACATAGACAAACGACCACTTACTGTTCCTCCAGAGTCTGAACGCAACTGATTGATTTCGGCATGGATTCTACCTTTATGCGCAAATTTCATAATAGAATTTAAAAACGTGTTATGAAATTTATTGACCTCCCTTGCCTGGACAATCAACTTACTGATTTCATGAGGGTTATTACTCAACCAATTTTGAGTAAAACTAGGTTCTTGAGTTTTAATTGTTTTAGGATATTCAATGTCTAATTTATCAAAAGCAAAACCAATTTGCCGAGCATTCCAAATATCAATATCTTTACCAATTAATTTTTTTATTTTTAATAAGATTGTTTTTTCTTTAGAAGAAAAATCTTTTTGTAAGATCGATGCTTTTTCTGTATCGACTCGAATACCTTTCATTCTCATTTTAATAAGTATAGGCAACAGTTTACTTTCTAAATCCCAAATAGTTTCTAAACTTTGAGAAGCAATTTCATGTTTAAAGCGTTGCCATAAAAGATACGTGAGCCGTGCATCTTGTTCTGCGTAATATCCCACATGTTCTGCCGGTAACATCCACATTTCTCCTTTTGGATCTACCCCATGCGCTTTAGCTGCTTCTTTTAAATCAGTTTCAGCTTTTAACTCTCCTAAATAATCTTTGGCTAAAGCATTCAACTTATAAGTATATCTATTCTCATCAATCAAAGCGCCTGCAATCATGGTATCAACAATAGGACCCTTGACATCTATTCCATAAGCTTGAAGCCATCCTACATCGTATTGAGCATTGTGAAATATTTTTGTGCAAGGTAGTTTACAAACATCATGCATGTAGTTTAAAACTTGTTCTTTAATTAAATTACCNCCTCCAAAATGACCNAAGGGATAATAGCCTTCCCAACCTTCGGTAGCAACTGCAAACCCAATAATCTCTCCTTTTTTAGTAGCCCAACCTGCTCCTCGACCACTGTTAATCCCTTCATCTCTTGTTTCTAAATCAATAGCAATTTCTTTAGCCTCACGCAAATCTTTATACTCAATTGGAGCAGCCCAAATATTTTTTTTAAAATTAAAGTTTAATTGTAATGCTGTCATTTCTCTGCTTCTATTATAGCTAAACCAAATTCATAAACAACCTGTGGAACAATAGAATTTCCAAGGGCTTTTATTCTGTGGACTCTATTTTTGTCCAAGTCGTAGGATATCCCATGAGGAAGCTCACGAAGTCTGCATTCAGCTTGCCACCATGTGTGTTGTTCTTTAGAACTTGATTGGGTAATGTTTTGTCTCGATGGGGTTTCCAATTTGGATTGTAAGCTAGATCCTTGTAGTCCCTTGCTCTTGGAGTGGGTAGCATCTCTGTCTCCAATTTGTTCACTACATCGTTTAGTTTTGCTCCGAATCGTGTCCCTGATTTCTTTCTCGTTACTGTCCAGCCGCTCTTGTTTTGTTTCACTGTTTCCGGAGAGGCCACTACATCCATTTGACAACTGACTGTTGGTGTTGGATACATTTTCACCACTTGATTGAGAGGTGGCTTCTGTCCTCCTCCCGAATGTGGTTTTCGTGGTTTGTTGATCTCGTTCGAATCGAACGTTGTCGGTGTTGGAAACGATTGTTTTTTTGATCGAAGATGTTTCTCCACATCCCTCATATCCGTTATCGGTTTTCCGTATTGACAACTGACTGTCGGTGTTGGATACATTGCCATTGTCTGCGGATCTACTTGTTCTCTCAGATTGGAAGGGCGTGTTCTCCCTTTTCTGTGACCCTGTTGAAGTTTCAGAGTTCCTTNCTTTGATCTTGGAGGAAGATGATCCATTGTGTTCGGAGTAGCCAATAATCCAAACTCTGTTTCTTTGATGCCAAGCACCTTTGCCTGAAGCTGGAATAACGAAACATTGGACTTCGAAACCNTCACTTTCCAAGTCATTGTGCACCTGTCGGAGAACCATGCCGTTCTCGATGTTAATAATACCTTGCACATTTTCCCCAATAACCCACCTTGGTTTAACCTCGGAAATGACTCGAAACATTTCTGGCCAGAGATAGCGCTCGTCACTTGTTCCTCTTTGTTTTCCTGCTTGACTGAACCCTTGACATGGGAACCCTCCAGTAACGACATCTGCTTTAATTTCTCTTCCATTGATACTCCTTACATCTTCATATATTTTAATATTAGGAAAATTTTTTGCCAATACTTTTTGACAAAATTTATCCATCTCACAAAATCCAACAGTCTCAAAATGACCGGTAGATTCTAAACCATAACTGAAACCACCAATACCAGCAAACAAATCTAACACTTTAAGTTTCACTTGAATAATCTCTTTCTTTGATAAACTCTAAGTAATGAATTGCCTTATCAATATCTGCTGCTCCTTTGCCAGTAGGCTTATCATGCCTACATGTATATTTTATAACATTACCCTCTGCAAACAATAATTTATTTTCATTTATAAATTTAATAGGTTGTATCTTTAATACTTTGTAGTGCGCACTGCCTTTTTTATATAGGCTCATAATTTTCCTTTATTTCATTTAATAATTGATCATAGGAGAGTTTAGTTTTGTCTTCATCAAACTCTATTGTAAATAAATAGCGAGTCTCTGATAGATTAACAACCATATGATCCATTTGATTATTAAATAAATATCGAGCCCCTCGTATATATTTTAACTCAGTAAAAGAATGTGCTACTTCATCATTATTTCTAAATAAACAATGACTGTCACTTAAATTGTAGTCAATTAAATGATTAATACACACTCCACGCATTGAATCTTTATGCCAGTTATAAACAGTGTTTGGAGGTAATCTTAATATACCCCCTGTAAAAGTATGCTCCTCATAAAGCCATTCATAAAAAGGATCTTTTGTAATTATGTTAGGAAATACACGAACTGCGTCAAAATTATAATATTTAATCCATTGAGTTTTAGGGCTTTTAATTATCTTAATAAACTTAGGCTCATAATAATCGTTAAAAGGTAATTTACAAAAATATTTATTCATGCGCTTTCCCTTAAATAAGTAAAATAATCTTTTCCTATTGGATAATTATATCTGTGGTCTGTGCTTAATATATGCAAAGTATCCCTCGCTCTTGTAACTCCAGTATAATATACTCTTTTTTCATCCGACTGTTCAAGTGTGTTTTTGTGTGTAAAAGAGGACGGCCAATTTGTTTTTGAATAAATTAAAACATTATCAGCTTCTCCTCCCTTCACAGAATGAATAGTATCTATTATTATAGAAGGGGTTTCATCCAAAATTTTTTGACCATATCTTTGTAATAAACGTGTAAAATAAACAGTTTGTTCCGGTTTAAAATTTCTTTTTAATATCTTCCACCAAGGTTCTTTTCGAAATTCATCGTCAATATCTAAACCCATCCATTCTTTTAATTCTTTAAAATCAAACATATCTTCTCTAGGAATATCTTGCCAAAATTTTGGAGTTCTGAATTTTAAATCTTTTAATTGCCTAATATACTTATACATATTCTCAGTTTGGCTTCTTGTGATTTTTTTATTATTTGTTAAAGTAGTCCATGCTTTAATACTTTGCCATTGTTTTGAATCAAAAGATTTATTTCCTTTATTATCTGCATAATATAAACCTAAACTTTTTGCAGCCATTTTTAATTCAAGAACTGTAGAATGTACTCTACCTAAAAGATACCAAGATCCTTTTAATTTAGTAAAAGGAACTTCATTAAAATTTAAATACCTTTTTACATATCCTTTTTTATTTAAATATTCATAATCTTTCTTTACACTATCTAATATGCCTCTTCTAATAATTTGGGAAAAGTGATGAATTTGTTTTCCAAATCTTCTTGTTTTTCTTAAAATAACTTTTCTGCCTGGAAAGTAAGTTGTAAAATATTTTGGATCCGCACCATTCCATTTATAAATACCTTGGTCATCATCTCCGGCTAAATATATTCTTTTAACTTTATCTGACATTTTGTAAATGACAGACCATTGTAATGGAGTAAAATCTTGAGCTTCATCCAAAATTAAAACCTCTAAGGAAGGAAAATCAACTTCATTAATAGTTCTTTCAATCATGTCTGTAAAATCAATAAAAGAATCTTTTTTATAATGCTTATAAGTATCTATTTTTCTTAAAAAAATATCCATGTTATCTTTCTTATAAGATTCTTGTTTATAAACTAATTTTGGATCTTGCAACATGTTCCTAGCTTTGTCGTAGACACCTAAAGACCAATCTTTATACAAAAACCCATCATCCGATAATCTGCTATCTGAACCCTTTATAATTTTTGCTTGTAAGGCATAATCCAACATACAGTTCTTTGGATCAAAAACTTCTTCATCAAAGTATCTTCTACAATATTTGTGAAGAGTCTTGAACCGAGCAAAGTCATCCTCAGTATATTGAGTAAAAGTAGCTAATGCTCTGTCCATTGCGGTATTTACAGCTTTATTTGTAAATGAAATAAAAGCAATATCTTTTGGGTGCACTCCTTTTTTTAAATACCCTTTTAAAACTCTTTCAATCAAAGTATAAGTTTTGCCTGTTCCAGGTGGACCAAAAACTTTAATTGTTTTGTGGTGTAGAACTTTTTGCTTTAAATTTTCCATGATAATCTTCATCCATTTCGCTTATTTCGTCTTTAGCTATAGTTTTTTTAATAGATTGATGGTTCACAAATTCTGGCATATCTACAAACCAAACATTCTTTTCACCCTCTTTATAATCTGCCCTTTCACATCCTAACATACGAAGTGCATCGGCAGTAGTATTGAAGGTTCGTGAAGCGTGTTTCTTTAAAAATCTATCTAAAGTCAATTTTTTAAAATAACATACATTACTCTTAGAATCTAAGACTACATACCCATCTTTTAACTTATCAAATTTATCTTGTTCAATATGCGATTCAAAAAAATCTTTTAAAACCATATAACGCTCTTCTTCAATAGTATCCACATACTGATGATCTTTTGATTCCTCGGCTTTTTCTACTATTGATTTCATCAATAGTTCAAAAGGACTTGGGCCTTTCCTTGGTTTAGGCAAGGTCAACCAGTACAGTCTATGCTTCAATAGCCTTACCCTAAATGATTTTTCATCTTTCATATCTTCTGGAGTTACTGTAATTCGAACTCCTTTGAAGTCAAACTCATACCAAACATTTTTAGTATCTTGAATATAACTAATTTTATCAAAAGCGCTAATAATTTCTGGAATAGCTTCACCAATACCTAACCTTCTTGATTTACATAGTTCTTTATTACAAATTGGGTTATACTCTGGGTGTTTGGGAGGACATTGAAATTGATAGCCTCCTTTATGAACTGATTTAGCTAATTGAATTACTTCATTATTATCTAAAGGTTTATTAAATATCTGGCGATTACGTTCTTTACCTACTTCTTCTAAATTCTGTACTGTCAATGTACTGTTTTTTTTCATTTCTAAAACAAGAACATTAAACAAAAAATTATTTCTATTGTTACCAGACCAACCTTCTTGAATTAGTTTTTGCACACATGGCGGATAATGACTCCATTCACTTTCTGCTTCATACTCTTTAACCTTTAAACTAAAAAAATCTTTAGGTTTAATTTTTTTTTCTTTAGCTAATTCAATAAAACGACCAACCATAATTGGTGTATTGTTATTATCAAAACCAAATTCCATCGAAGCATTCATGTTATGATAAGGCATATTTACGGCTTTATTACACGGAAACAATTCTTGTGCTAAAAAATATTGTTCATTTATCTCTGCTAATTTTTTTATGACTTTTCCACATTCAGCTTTTTCAGTAAAAAAAACAAAAATATGCAAACCTCCNGATTTAGATTTTACTGGAATAAACGGCAGAGTGTATTTATTAATTATTTCAACATATTTTTTTTCTGAATAGTCTTTGTAATTATTTGGGTCTACATCAATACATGCCCACTTGCACATACCCTCTACTTCTGGGCGTAAACCTAATCTTAAACTACCTTCTAAATGTTGTTTCCAAATGTCTGCATTCACAGATTCGTGCACAGTAACATAGTTGGCATTTCGTTTCCCTCTCTCGTCATCCTCGCCAGTAAGCGAGGATTTGAGATAGCGTGACGAATCACCTTCAAACAACTCTAATAGTTGCTTGTGCATTTAAAAAGGAACGTCTTCTTTTATCGGTGCTTTGGTTTGTGTTTTTTCATCTTTAAAATCCACCTTACCAAAAATATCAGATTCCATAGCGCTTCCATAAAAACTTTTAGTGCGTTTTAAAATTTCAGTGTGCTCTGGTTTATCCAAATAGCAATCAAAAGTTACTGACCATCCCGGCCAATTACCTTTTGAGTTGGATTCTTGAACAGTTCCTAATCTGTAAACTGTTGCCCAAGAAGGTGGCGTAAAGAAACCTTTTTTCCCTTCAAGTCTTCTACTTTGCATCATTGAATTCCAAAGTTTGGACTTCTTTTTTTGTGTAGATTTCATGGTAATTAGGGCTTGTTCAATTGGTGTATAATTTTTATCCAATATATAAACAAAGTGATTGCCGGTATCCTCTACATAATTACCATTTTGTAAACGATCTCTACCATCATCTCCTCTTTGAGTTTGATTAATAATAGAAGCATCTCTATGTATTTGAATAGGTCTGCCTGGACTATCTCCTCGATCTGCCCATTCATTAAATGTATTCATATACAAACAAGGCACCACTAAAACACCTTCATTACCTCTGTATAAAGAGTTTGTTATTTCATTGTATATATCTCCTTGTTTTGCTTTTTCATTATATTTTGCATCACTTGGATTTAATACTGGAGAGTTGCTGCTTAATAGTTTAAGTATTGGCAACTTTGTGTCTCTAGCTGTAATAAATTCTTGACCCTGACCAGAAAACTCTTCTAAGCTTACTGATTGAGGCAAGGTTTGTTTTTTATTTGCTACTTGGTTCATTGTTAGTCCTTTCTTGTTATTTTAGTTTTGTTAGCAACATATACCCCAAATAGATCCATTGGCATTTCTTGACCCCCTTGTATTTGTTCTCTTACAAATGCTTTGAGAGTCATCGGTTCCACTTTTTCTTTTTGAGATACATTATGTCCTTTACCTCGTAAATCTTGCACAAGTGATTTAGCCACATTGTCTTCTGATTTTCCGAATGATAAAGTAACATTATTTTTAATTAAATCCCCATGCCCTTTACCTCTAAGCCAATTAAAGGCTTCTTCAGTTCTTGACAATGGAATTTTAGCGGCATAAAAAGGTTTCACTTCAACGGCAGAGCCGTCAGATAGCTTCAACATGCTTATACCAGATTGTTGCATCAAGTTTGGAATAACTTGCTCAGAAAGATTTCGTTCTGTGTCTTCTAGCTTGGCCAGATTTTCTTTACACTTCGCAATTTGTTTCTGAGTATCCAATAACTTGTTGCAAGATTGAGCTATATCCGAAGATAAGCCCGTGTCCACTTTGATACTAGCGGATTCTGCTTCTAAGTCCATAAGACCTCCTTTACATTTTAAACAATAAATTTTTTTGTTTACATTGTCAAATAAAAAATTTAAGATGTCATCAATTAAGATAAGATATGCAGAAATACATATATAAAACAAAACCTTTTGAACATCAAAGACAAGCACTCATTAAAGGTGCAGAAAAAAAACTGTTTGGGTATTTTATGGAGATGGGCACCGGCAAAACCAAAGTGTGTATTGATAATATGGCTTATCTTTATCAAACAAATGAATTAAATATTGTATTAGTTATAGCCCCTAATTCTGTATATTTTAACTGGATAAAAGAAATTAATATCCACTGCCCAGAAGAAGTTAATATTTATACACATAAAAAAGATAAGCAGTTTAAATTTGAAAAAGATAAATTAAATTTCTTTTTAATTAATGTGGAGGCTTTTTCACATACATCCGGAGTGAAAATTGTAAAAAAATTAATTGATAAATATTATAAAAAGATGGCTATAGTCATAGATGAATCTACAACTATAAAGAATAGGTCAGCCAAAAGAACAAAAAATATAATCCAGCTATCCACAAAAGTACCTTACAAAAGAATATTAACAGGCTCCCCAATTACTAAATCTCCTTTAGACCTTTATAGCCAATGTGGGTTTTTATGTCCATCTTTATTAGGATTTAGTAATTACTATGTATTTAGAGCAAGATATTCTGTAATGAGAACCATTCAAGTTGGGGGCAACAGAAATCTAATGATTCCTTTATATTATACTAATTTAAATGAATTAGAACAAAAAATTAAAACGTTTACTTTTAGAGTAAAGAAGGAGGATTGTTTAGATTTGCCGGAAAAAATATATCAAAAAAGATTAATTAGTTTATCTAAACCTCAACAAGAAAATTATAATGAATTAAAACAGTATGCTCGAACTATCATTGAAGATGAAGAGGCTTCTTATAATAATAAATTAACAGAAATAATAAAATTACAACAAGTTTGTAATGGTTTTATTACTACAGATGAAGGAGAGATAAAAGAATTAACAAATTCTAAGCTTACAGAATTAATGAATATTTTAGAAGAAATAGATGGAAAAGTTATTATTTGGGCAAATTATATATACAATATAGAACAAATAGTTAGCACTTTAAAAAAAAAATACGGCAGTCAAAGCACAGTAGAAATTTATGGGGCTATCTCTGTTGAAGCTCGTAATTCTGCTGTAATTAACTTTCAAGAAAATAAAAATGTAAAATTTTTTGTAGGCAATCCAACTACCGGAGGCTATGGTTTAAATCTTACGGCAGCAAGTTATGTGATTTATTTTAGCAATTCTTACAATTTAGAGGTGCGCCAACAATCAGAAGATAGAGCCCATAGAATTGGTCAAACAAAAAATGTAACTTATATTGATATTGTTTCTAACAAAACAATAGATGAGTTTATTTTAAAAGTTTTAAACAACAAATTAAAAATTAGTGCTCAAACACTTGGTGAAGAAGTTTCCCAGTTTTTATGAAACTCATAAACTTTTGTAAACCATTTATTTTGATATTCTTTTAAAAGATCATCGTCAATTACAAACTTTTGAAACAACAAATCTTTTGTACAAACAAATACAACACCTTGATATATATTTTCAAAATTCAAATTGTGAGCTAATGAATAAGCCGCTAATTGATAAAAATAATCTTCGATCCATTCTTCTCTTTTAGGTTTATTAGATTGTTTGAAATCCATAATACTTGGTTTTCCGTCATATACTCCAATTAAATCTGCGGTACCTGCCCATTGTGTATCAAAATGTAAGTTTATTTCAGTGCCCCATACCTCAGATAGTTTTCCTAAATTTTCAACTATAGTGTGAGCCATCATTCTTGGTAGAACACCTTCTTTAGATAAATTTAAATACCCTTTACCTTGGCAATACTGTTCAAGAATATAATGCATTTCAGTGCCACGAGTTGCTGCTTGAGTCGTGATCCGTGCAGCTTCTTCATAGCCTACACGTTGTCTCCATCTGTCTAAACCTGCTTTTTTGTCTTTACTCTGTGTCGCTCCAAGTATTGTGGTAACAGAAGGGACTTTGGCTTTTCCAATATTATATGTTCTGGAGCCTTCGTTGTCGTTTTTTGTATAGTCGGTGTAATCGTGTCTTTTAACAATTTTAAACGCATTGATTTTAAATTGGGCGTCATTTTTTTGTATTCTCATCGTTGTACAAATTATCAAAGGTTGTTTCCCAATCCATATAACTATCGTGTCTNTCCGCAGAATGTAACCATTGGGACGGAATAAAATCTGGAGCACCTTTACCAGTCACCCACATTGCCGGACTGGTAACTCTAACTCTATTATTAGGTAACGCAACAATAGCGCCTTTGTACTTACCATCGGTAAGTTCTAAAATATGTGATTGTTTGTGTTGTGCCGGATCATCGGCTATTTCTGTTCCAGTGTAATCCACAGTCATGTAATATTTACCAGGATAAAACTCTCCATCTACTTTACACAACCACGGACTAGAACTTGTTCTGTCTAATGCCATTACTTC
>JGI24006J15134_10001484_pt1 | contig 13348 bp, 17 predicted proteins | sample LinPmetageLP53_FD_15134 | JGI IMG/M metagenome (IMG submission 15134) | reverse complement strand
AAATCATTGGGTCAGTTCAATAAGGATGCTACTGGAACACAACCGAGGCACAACCAACAGCATTGCCACAAATTCCTGATGGAGTTAGTGACGATGAGTTTGCTGCTGCTAAGGCAAAAGAATTTACTGGTGGTAGAGATGTAACACCAGAAAGAAAGGAGTTCCTTGATAAAGTATCTAAGACACTGGTTGCATTAGGTAATCGTCAGGCGGCATCTGAGGTAGCTGATGAAGAAGAACCTGAAACACCAGAAGAAACAGTAGCACCAGAAGAGAAGACAGCTGACGACTTCCCCACTATTGATCAGAAACTAGAACAGGAATCTGAAGAGGCTACTGAAGAAAATGATCTAGATGATGACGAAGCCTTTGAAACCGAGTATGAAAGGTTTCAACAGGAAGCCGAAGAAACCATGAGAGGTTTGGCTGATAGGCAACGTAAAATGATGGAGAAGAAATTTGGTAAGTTTACTGAATCTCTGAATAATATTCCTAGTGCTACTGATAAGAAATCATTCTTGGCATCAATGGCTCATGCCAAAACATTTGAAGGACGCGTCAACGCAGGTGCTGGTAAGAACAATCTTGGATACGCTGATGTTCAAAATCTAGAGGCTAATCGAGATCGTTTGATCAAAGGATATGGTGATGGATCACCAGAACAAATTAAAAAGTTTGTTGATTCTGTTCGCTCAATTGAAGTATCTGATGATTTTGTAGATACATCTTATGATGTATTGCCTGAAACTTTTAAAAAATCATTGAAAGGTAAGGGTCAAGTTACCAATGATAAGTATGTGTCAGATGATAAGGCACATAAGGATATGCATTATCTTGGTAAAGACAAAGATGGTAATATCAAAAGAGGTATGGCTAGTACCAATGATAGAGCTAAGTTGATGTGGAGAATCTATCTGGAACAGGGTGGTCGTGATGCCTACACTGGTCTTCCTCTTGACATTCAGTCAATGGATTTGGAACATGTTCGTGGTTTTAACAACAAAGATGGTGGGAAACCAGGTAAAGAAGAGTGGGAACAGAGAGAAAATAATGATAATATGACTCTTATCAACTCTAATATCAATCAAACAAAGGTTGATTTGTCTATGAAAGACTTCTTTGAACAGAGAGTTGATCCAGATAAGGATAAATCAGAAGAAGATTTTGGTGGTATTGAGAAGTTATTTGACAAACAGAATGAAATTATGAGTGTTGGTGAGGAACTTTCCAAAACACTTTTAGGTGAAGGTGGTAAGGGACTTGGTAACGAAGTAACTAGAGAAGTTCTTAGAGAACACTTTAGTGGTGATGACACCAGGTATAATGATCTTAGAGAAGAGTTCCGTAAGGTTGCCACTGATGAAAAAGATAAGAAAAAGGCCAATGGAATGAAGTCTAAGATGGGCAAAACTCTTCTGAAAGCTACTGGTTTATCTCGTGGCATTACTGATCCTTCAGGTAGAAGAACAGTAGCACTTCAAGAGAATGTGTATCGTGGTTTTTTGGAGTCAATGGCTGGAGCAAAACCAGCAGATCGTCAGAGATATATGGATGGTTGGGCTGAATCAATCAAGGCTGGTAACGAAGAAAGAACTCCTAAGGCAGTCAATAGAAAGTTAATTGAACTGGGATTGATTGATCAAGAGATCTTGGGCGATAAGAAAGCTGGTCGAGTGTTCCGTGAAGAACTTGAGTATCTTGATAGGATGAATGGGAGAAACATGATCAAGAAATTAAAGAAATCATTAAGAGATCCCTTCTAGCTTGACAGAGGGATCAAGGTGTGTTAGTATTGTCGTATAGTAAAAAAGTCATTAATGTCAGCTAGTCTAAGACTCTCCCATGTTGAGGAGATTGAGTTGTGTAAGTCAGCACAACAGGGTTGTGAGAAGTCCATGGAGAAGATGGTGACTCATAATCTTGGTCTGGTAAGTAAACTTGCCAAGAAAATGTATTACAAGAATGAGCAGTTCTCCTATGAGGATATGTTCCAAGAAGGTGTCATCGGTTTGATGAGAGCCATTCGCAAGTTTGATCCAAAAGAAGGTTGTAGGTTTTCTACTTACTCTTACTATTGGATCTATTGTTTTGTAAGTAAGTTTCACACTAATCATTATGGTCGTGTTCGTGTTCCTTCACATGTAAAAGAGAAACTTCGTAAGTTGGAGAAGACTGATATCAAAGGTTTCACTACATTGAAGAACTCACTTCCTTATGTTGTGTCAATGAACTCATCAATTGGTGATAGTTCAACACTTGAAGATCTTATCTCAGATGACTATTATAGAGAACTTGATTGTGAAGTAGAAGTTGTTATTGATCAAATGAGAAAGGTTCTAAACGAACGTGAATACAGTGTAATGTGTTACCGTTATGGTTTAGATGGTAAAGAACAGATGACACAACGTGAGTGTGGTAAAGTATTTGGTGTAAGTTACGCCATGATCCACTTGATTGAGAAGAAATCACTAGATAAACTTAGAAGATATTTCAACTGATAAATACTACTATGGTTGTATGTAGAAGATGAAAGATTTTTTCAACTTCCTTTCGGAGGCTAGAGTATCTAAAGCTGCTGAGAAGGCAAAGAAACTTGGTCTCACTAGTGATGGATCAGGTGGATGGGTAGATAGACAAGGTAATGTTCAAGCAAGAACTGTAGGTGGGGAACTAGTATTCTCACAAAAGAAAGGACCAACTGCAGAGAGAGAAACGGCAGGAAGAGTTGCCGCAACTAAGGAAGATCCTAGAGCACAATCTCAACAACAGGCAGAACCTGAGGTTGAGAAGAGTAAGGATGATCAAACTGATGGTGATATGAAGAATGGGGAGACAATCACCCTAGTCTTCGGTAGGTTTAATCCACCAACAGTTGGTCATGAGAAGTTACTTAATGGTGCAAAGAGTATTGCAGGTGGTTCAGAACTGAGGATTTATCCATCAAGGTCCACTGATCCAAAGAAAAACCCTTTGGAACCAGGTGAAAAAACTAACATGATGAAACAGATGTTCCCTGATCATAAGGAGAGCATTATCAATGATGAAGGTATCAAGACTATCTTTGATGCTCTCAAGTTAGCAGATGATGAAGGATATTCTAATGTTAAAATTGTAGTTGGATCCGATAGAGTATCTGAGTTTGATAGTTTGGCTCAGAAATATAATGGTAAATTGTATAACTTTGATGAAATTGAAACCATTTCTGCTGGTGATAGGGACGCAGAAGGTGAGGGTGTAGAAGGAATGTCAGCCTCTAAGATGAGACAGGCTGCATCAGAGGATGATTTTGAAGCATTTAGACAGGGTATTCCATCATCACTGGATGATAAGACTGCAAAGCAGTTGATGAGCACTGTTCGTAAAAGAATGAAAGTCACTACAGAGTCTTGGGGTCTGTGGGAAATTGCACCTAAGTTTGATTGGAGAAACCTCCGTGAGAACTATGTAACTGGTAAGATCTTTAACATTAGTTCGTTGGTTGAGAACCTAAACACTGGATTGGTTGGTAAAGTTATCCGTAGAGGAACCAACTATCTAATCTGTGTGACAGAAGATAACATCATGTTCAAGTCTTGGGTAAGAGATCTCAAGGAATATACTGAAGTTAAGATGGATAGTGAGATGAGAGATAAGACTCATCCAAATACTTTGGTTGGAACTTCTGGNAACTTCAAGAGAATTGNAAAACTCACTCCTGGTTTTGAGAAAGGTGATTCAACTAATCTGCAAGATGGTGGAAAGGCATACAAGGGTTATGATATTAGAAACTTCATAAATAAGAATAAGAAAAAGTAGTCAGAGAAATGATTAATCCTCTTAATGAACTATCTTCTGTTTATATGCAGAACATTGCTGAAGACTGCAGCAAGTGTGAGTATTGTGGTGGAAAGGGATGTTCTAAGTGTGATGATAAGAAAGATAAGGTTGTATTAAAGGGTTCTAGTAGCGTAGATGGTGGTGATGCCGCCAAACCAGGCAAAGATAAGAACTATGTGAAGCCTATGGCTACTGAAGAGAAGAAAAATAGTATATACTCAAACTGGAGAGATGACTCACAAGAACTTCTAGAAGTTATTGGTGGTATGTATAGTGGTGTTGCCGGTGTTGACGGTGAGAAGAACCTTGAGAATCCTAAGGCTAAGAAAGGTTCTAAGTCTAACGAGAAAATTACTGAGAAAAGTATAAAGAATAAGATCAGAATTAATCCTCCTCAGGGTGTAACTGAAGGGTTCGCAGAACTCGGTGGTGTTATTTCAGAAATGTATGAGATTGTTGAGAAGATTGATATCTCTAAGGCTGATATGGGTGATGTTGTAAAGGACTTCCGTAAGTCTGATGCACCTCAGTTCAAAGGTAAATCAGATAAAAAGAAGCAAGAGATGGCTGTTGCAGCTAAACTAGCTACTGAAGAGACTGAAGAAGAGAAGAAGAAAAGAGAGATGTTGGATAAGACCAAGGAACATGATGATAAACAGTCTGGCAAGATCGCTGAGGCTGATATGACTGGAGCTCCTTCCATTAAGAATATCAAACCAGCAAGAAAAACTAATGTGAAGTATGATCCTCACATGAAAGTTATGGCTCCTACCATCAAGGCAGAGGGTAGAGCATTGGCTGGTGTTCTTTCTACTATCAGAGCTAAGAATGGTATGGGAACTGTAACAGCCAAGGGAGCTGATAAACTACAGGCTAAGAAAGAGAAGACTATGGGTGAAGAGATGTCTGTGAAAGATCAGATGGCAGCTACTATTAAATACAACAAAATGAATCCTCGTAAACCATATAAGCCTGGTGATGGATACAAGAGGAACCAACGTGATGCAGCTGCCAATGCAGCAAGACAACCTAAGGATACTAGAACTGACGCACAAAAGATGGCTGATGCTACTGGACCTCGTAAGGGTTCTAACTACAGAGGAGACTGATGGAAGTTGGAACTGGAGGATTTACTAATAGTTCTCCTGCACAAGGACCAGTTGCTGGTATAGACACAAAGTTATTCAAGGGTGAAGATGATCTTCTTGATCAAGACTATCAAACCCCTGGACAATCAGGTCAAGCCAAGTGGAGATTTTCTAATGTCTATCCTGTTCAGAGAGTAGGGTTACAAGATGTTGATGCGATGGTTGACGCATCTAAAGAGTATGTTAAGATGGTGGATGAATCAGCCTATCAACGTATCCGTCAGGTCTTCAATCAAGTGAGGTTAGAACAAAAGATGAGAGAGAACTACGATCTTAACCGTGAAAAAAGACTTGATGATCAAGAGAAGAAATATAAAGAACAAGACGAAAGAATGAAGTATGGTAAGAAAGGTTTTAATCAATACCAAAAAGATTCACTGAGACCTGGTGAAGTGAAAAGGTATGACAAAATGAAGAAGAAGTGGGTATCAAATAAAGATTGATTTATATATAGTGTAGTTATGAATTATTACTATGCTATCCTTTCTACTACCATTAGCAGCAAAGATTATCAAAGATGCTGTTGCAAACATTCCTGAGAATGAAGAACTGGGTGAGAAAATGGTTGAGATCTGTCTTATTATTCTTTCTAAGGCAGTTAAGTTGACCAAGACTGATATGGACGATCAACTCCTTGAGGTTGTCACAAAGGCAATAAATAACAGAGAAGAATGATAATAGAACCCCCCTATAGGGGTTCTATTTTTTTATAAATATTTACTAACATAACAAAGTTTATTAAGGCAGAAACATGGCACTTTGGGGAAATAACGATAACGTAGGATCGACGGGTACCGTTGCCCTGAACTATTCTACGGGCGTCGTAACAGGAACTGGCACAACGTTCGGTCAAGTGGGTGCAGCATCAACTGGTGATGTTATTCGATTCGGTGCCCGTGGTGGTGCCTATTTTGGTGATGCAGTCATCGTTAGTATCGCTACTACTATTTCTTGTACGATTGGTTCGACCATGGGTCTGACTGGTGGCGCTATTAGTGGAGCTCAATTTAAAGTATCTCAACTTCCTAAGTCTAGCATTAAGGATTCTACTTACTCTAAGAAAGGAACACTGTCAGGCGATTCTTTGGTTTATGGTGTGGCTAATGCTGGAGGAGTGATTCCTTCATATCAGGTCACAGCAGAAGGCTGGGTTGGTGTTACTACATATAATGACTCACAAGGAAATCTGAGAGTTAAGAAAGAGACTTTAGTTGCCATGTCTGGTATTACAACTGGAGCTGGATCTATTGTATATCCTACTAACAAATGATAAATGATATTTAATGAATTGAACGCAGATAACTTTCTGCTATTCGCTATTAAAAATTATGAGAATCCTCAGGCAGTCAGTGTTGATGACTTTGAGAAAGACTTAAACATCTTTCGATACATCAAACGACTCCTGAGGAAGTATAAAAATGGTTCTGATCTGAAGGTTCATCTTCTAATCAACCATTTTATTATTCTTTATAATATCTTTGGAGATGCTGCGACACCCATGCTTTTCTTTAAGCTGGATGAGGACCTGTGGCCTTCATTGAAGGCTTTTGTCTTATTCTTAGATAGATTGCCTGATTATCCAAGAACATCTTTGCATGATCTTGAGGTAGATGAATATTGTTTAGAAGAACTCAGAGGTATTACTGATGGAAAGGGAGAAAATTGATAGGGTAATCGATGCATTTCGATCTGCCATGTATCAAGAGTTCAGTGTAAGTGAAGAAGGAATGGTTGCTAATCCTCCTGGTGGATCCGGTGGGTTTAGTGGATCTTCTGATGCAAAAGGACCAACTGCTGGTTATGATAAACCAATGAATTTTGATGGTCGTAATAAGTTTGTGAGAAAGGCTATTAGTGATCTGATGGGTAGAAAGGAAAAAAGAGAAAATAGAAAAAACAAAAAGAAAGCATTAGAGTTCAACCCTTACTTTAAGCCTCAAAATGGACGATCAAGTTAAGTTGGCTATACTACAACAGAGAGTTGATGATATTAAACCTCTGTTAGATAAATTAGATCTAACTATTGAAAAATTATCTGAGGTAAATACAACAGTTAGCAGAATGCTTGCTGTTCATGAAGAAAGATTATCAAAGTCAGAAGAGATTGACTCTGTATTATTTGCAAAGATTGACGAACTCCGTGATAAAATGGACTCAGATCATAACAGTGTCTTGTCAAGACTACAGGATCTAGAGAAAAAGGTATGGGTTGCTATTGGGTGCGTAGTAGCTGTGTCTTTTATCGCACAAACTAATTGGTTCGACTTGACTCCACCATCAGATGTTGGTAAAATAACGAGTAGTTATAATAAGTGATATGGATTTTATTGATGTCAAATACATCAATTTGATCTCCTCAAGACTTCAAAAGTTCAAACGAGTAAAGCCAAAGCTTTATAACTTTCGGTGTCCCATATGTGGTGACTCCCAGAAGAATAAGAACAAAGCTAGAGGTTTTCTTTATCAGGTCAAGAACAACACTAACTTCAAGTGCCACAACTGTGGTATCAGTGTTTCGTTTGCTAATTTTCTAAAAGATTTAGATCCTCAGACTTACAAACAGTATACTTTTGAGAAGTTCAAAGAAGGTAATACTGGTAAGAACTTTGTGACAGAATCACCTGAAGATATGTTTAGTAAGATGAGGAATACTAAACCAACATTCAAGAAGAAGATTGTTATAGATCTTCCTTCTGCGTTTAGTGTTTCTTCATCCAAACACTATTTGGAATCCAGAGCCATCTTGAGTGGTAACTTCTACTATGCAGAGAACTTTCAAGAGTTTGTTAATAGTATTAAACCAGGTTCTTTTTCACATCCAAAGTTTGGTGAATCTAGAATTGTAATTCCTCTTGTCAGGAATGAGAAACTTATAGGGTTACAGGGTAGAGCCCTATCTACAAACCCTGTTAAATACTTAACCGTTATGTTGGATGAGGATGCCCCGAAGATCTATGGAACCGATGAGATTGACAAATCCCTTCCAGTTTATATCACAGAAGGACCATTCGACTCTACGTTCATTCGCAACTCGGTTGCTATGTGTGGAGCTGATGTTGATGTTGTCAGTTGCGGGATTAGTAATCCTGTCTGGATATATGATAACGAACCACGCAACGCCCAAATCACCAGAAGAATTGAACAAACAATTTCTCAAGGAGATAGAGTCGTTATCTGGCCCTCCAATATTCGGGAAAAGGATATAAATGATATGGTCTTAAGTGGACATAAAGTTCAAGAGATCATAGACAAAAACACCTACAAAGGATTAGAAGCAAAACTAAAGTTTACCAGTTGGAAAAAAGTATGAGTAACGGTACAAAGGTTCAGAAGAGAGATGGTCGTGTTGAATCACTTGACCTGGATAAGATGCATCTTATGGTTGAGGAGGCGTGTGATGGATTATCAAGTGTGTCTGCAAGTCAGGTAGAGATGACATCTGGTATTCAGTTCTATGATGGTATTACTACTGCTGAGATCCAAGAGATCCTTATTAAGAGTGCCAGTGACCTGATTGATCTGGATCACCCCAACTATCAGTTTGTAGCTGCAAGGCTCCTTCTGTTCTCTCTTAGGAAACAACTGTATGGCGGTAGAAGAGAGATGCCTTCTTTGATTGATCACATCACCAAACTGGCATATGATGATCACTATGATAGAGATGTCTTTACAAAGTACTCACAAGAAGAGATTGAGAAGATAGAAACTTTCATCGATCACGATCGTGATTTTTTATTCACATATGCTGGTTTGAGGCAGGTTGTGGATAAATACCTAGTACAAGATAGGAGTATTGGAAAGGTACACGAAACTCCTCAGTTCATGTATATGATGATTGCATTGACAATCTTCCGTGAGTATCCAAAAGAAACAAGACTTTCCTACGTCAGAAGATACTACGATGCCATCTCAAAACACAGACTCAACATCCCAACACCAATCATGGCGGGTGTCAGAACTCCCCTACGCCAGTTTGCGTCTTGTGTTCTGGTTGATGTTGATGACACCCTGGATAGNATTTTTAGTTCTGATATGGCCATTGGCCGTTATGTCGCACANAGGGCTGGCATCGGNATCAACGCTGGCAGGATCCGTGGGATCAACAGTAAAATCAGGGGCGGAGAAGTACAGCACACTGGCGTTGTTCCTTTCCTTAAAAAGTTTGAATCAACTGTACGATGCTGTACACAAAATGGGATTCGTGGTGGCTCAGCGACAGTCCACTTCCCCATCTGGCACCAAGAAATCCAAGACATCATCGTCTTAAAGAACAACAAAGGCACAGAAGACAATCGGGTACGCAAACTTGACTACTCAATCCAAATTTCAAAACTTTTCTACGAACGTTTCATCCAGAATGGAGAGATTAGCCTATTCTCACCGCATGACGTACCAGGTCTCTATGATGCTTTTGGTACTGATACATTTGACGATCTCTATGTACGCTATGAATCAGATAAGTTTACTCCAAGAAAGACTATCAAGGCACAAGAACTGATCCTCGATATCCTCAAAGAAAGAGCAGAGACAGGTCGTCTGTATCTGATGAACATCGATCACTGTAACAGTCACTCCTCCTTCAAAGATAAGATTGAGATGAGTAACTTGTGTCAAGAGATCACTCTCCCCACATATCCTCTATCACATATTGATGATCAGGTTGGTGAGATTGCACTTTGTATTCTCTCAGCAGTCAACGTTGGTAAGATTAAGTCTGATGAGGAACTAGAAGACCTCTGTGACTTAGCTGTAAGGGGTCTAGACGAGTTGATTGACTATCAGGACTATCCAATCATCGCAGCTGAACTTGCAACCAAGGCAAGAAGGTCTCTGGGTATTGGTTACATTGGATTAGCACACTACCTAGCAAAGTTGGGTTATCCTTATGATTCACAAGAGGCATGGGATGCTGTCCATGGACTCTCTGAGTCCTTCCAGTATTACCTTCTGAAGTCTTCTAATCAGTTGGCTAAGGAGAAAGGTCACTGTGAATACTTTGGTCGTACCAAGTACTCTAGTGGAACACTTCCTATCGATACATATAAGAAAGATGTAGATGAACTAGTATCAACGGAGTTGCAACATGATTGGGATATGCTTAGGAATGATATCCTCAAATACGGTCTTAGGAACTCAACATTGTCCGCACAAATGCCATCGGAAAGTAGTTCCGTTGTGTCAAATGCAACCAATGGAATCGAACCTCCTCGTGGATACTTGTCCATTAAGAAGTCCAAGAAAGGGCCTCTTAAGCAAATTGTTCCCCAGTATGCCTCATTGAAGAATAATTATACTCTTCTGTGGGATATGAAAGATAATGGTGGATACATTAGAATAGTAGCTGTGATGCAAAAGTTCTTTGACCAGGCAATTTCTGGTAATTGGAGTTATAATCCAGAGAACTATCCTGACAACGAAGTTCCTGTTTCTCAGATGGCAAAGGATTTTCTCACAACTTATAAATATGGTTGGAAGACATCCTACTATCAGAACACTCATGACTTAAAGTCTGATGAAGTAGATGAAGAGCCGCAGTCGAAGTTAGATGAATTGTTATTAGAACTATCACAAGCCGAGGAGGGAGAGTGTGAATCCTGTGCAGTTTAAAGTTTCACCAGTAGGTGACAAGGATATTATGAATCAAGTGAAAGGTATGACGGTGTTTAATACCGAAGTGCATGATGCCAAGAAACAACCAATGTTCTTTGGTAAGCCTCTGGGAGTCCAGAGGTATGACACCTACAAGTATCCGGTGTTTGAAAAACTTACTACACAACAACTTGGATACTTCTGGAGACCAGAAGAAGTTTCACTACAGAAAGATAGAGGAGACTATCAGTCTCTCCGTCCAGAACAGAAACATATCTATACTTCTAATCTGAAGTATCAGATCATGTTGGATTCTATTCAGGGTCGTGGTCCTGGTATGGCATTCATTCCATATTGTTCACTTCCTGAACTGGAAGCCTGTATGGAAGTCTGGGGATTTATGGAGATGATCCATAGCCGTTCCTACACATACATTATTAAAAATATCTATCCTAATCCAGCTGATGTATTAGATAAGATTGTCACTGATCAAAAGATCCTAGATCGTGCCAAGAGTGTCACAGAGTCATATGATGACTTTATCAACACTGCACAAGTCTGGGGAACTACTGGTATGTGGTCTGCAGATTTTAGAGGATCTCCATCAACTGAGTATGAGATTAAGGAAGTCAAACGTAAACTTTATAGAGCAGTAGCAAATGTCAATATACTGGAGGGAATACGTTTTTATGTTTCTTTTGCTTGTAGCTTTGCTTTTGGTGAACTTAAACTCATGGAAGGTTCTGCAAAAATTATCTCCCTTATTGCTAGAGACGAGAACCAACACTTGGCAATCACCCAAAACATTCTGAATAAGTGGAAGGCGGGTGATGATCCTATGATGAAACAGATCGCCAAGGAAGAAGAAGAGTGGGTTTATGCAATGTTCGATAAGGCTGTGAACGAGGAGAAGGCTTGGGCTGACTACCTGTTCAAAGACGGTTCCATGATTGGTCTAAACGATACCTTATTGCAACAGTATGTTGAGTGGATCGCCAACAGACGTATGAAGGGTATAGGATTGAAGCCAGTCTATGATATCCCTGCTAAGAACAATCCCCTTCCCTGGACCCAACACTGGATCTCCTCGAAAGGATTGCAAGTGGCACCACAAGAAACGGAAGTTGAATCTTATGTCGTCGGTGGAATCAAACAAGATGTACAAAAAGACACTTTCTCAGACTTTAAACTCTGAGATAGAAGGGAGATATCCCTANAATAANTCTCTTTTNTCNTATAAGAGGTGGTCTGATAGTCTCAGNNCACCTTTTNGTGGTATGGCACATANGNTATTNAANAAATCTTTAGAGTGGTGGTATGAGAAGCCCATCAATCTCCATCCTTTACCTATGGATGAACAGATTAAGAATGTAAGAAGGGTATATGGCAAATCTCAATACCCTTCTACAGAAGATAGAGCCACAGAATACATCTGGACTGGTGATGGGGATTGGCACCGATAAATATCGTAGATGAAATTATTATGTGTGTGACTACGAGAACCCCTGGACCTTTTTGGAGAGACCTTTTACTAGTGATGATGTTCACGACTTTTATGGGTTTGTGTATCTCATTACCAATCTCACAAACCAACGACTCTACATTGGGAGAAAGGTTTTTTGGTTCCACAGAAAACCTCCAGGAAAGAAAAGAAGAGTGAAGAAGGAGTCAGATTGGAAAGTGTACTACGGTTCATCTGATGAACTGAAGTCAGATGTTAAACTCCTTGGGACTCACATGTTTCGTAGGGAGATCCTTTCACTGCACAAAACCAAAGGTAAGACAAACTTTGCTGAGACTGAGGCATTGTTTAAAAATAATGTTCTCACAGAATCTATGGTTGATGGTACTCCTAAGTACTACAATTCCAATATCATGAATCGTTATTATCGTAAGGATTACTTTGAGATTTGACTGAGATACATAATACTATTATAATACTTAAGATTTTTATTTGACTCATGAAGAAACTATTAACACCTCTACTGGCAGTATTGTTGGTAGGTTGTCAACAAGCCTCAACAGGAGCCAACTTACCAGTTGATGTTACTGAAGATGAGAACACAGCTGTACCTATTGAAGTTGTTCCACTAGCTACATGGACTTGCCCAACATGCACAGACAATGAAAAATATGTCCTCAAACAATTGCAAGAAAGAACAAGAATCACAGATCGAAATGCCTTGGCAACGATCATGGGTAACATTAAACAAGAAAGTAAGTTCTATCCCAACATCTGCGAGGGAGGTGCTAGAGTTTCTTACAATGATTGCCATAGGGGTGGGTACGGACTCATTCAGTGGACCTCTACACAGCGTTATCTGGGGTTGAGATATTTCTCTAATAAGTATGNNTGTGATCCTAGCACTCTTGAGTGTCAGACACGTTATATGATTAATGAAAATCAATTCCAAAAAATGCTTCCTGAGTTTGAGGGTAGTGGACAAACCATATCCCAATACATGGTTCCTGCTTATTATTGGTTGGGTTGGGGTATTAAAGGGAACCGTGAACTCTATGCATATGACTATACAAGAAAAATGGTGTTGGTATGATTGGTGATTGGAGATACAGTAAAGAGAAACTCAAACTCAGAGAACAATCTCTTCTTATTCTTTTGAGTAGGTATGGCGTTGATCTTGACAATGAAAAAAAATCAGAATATAGTAATCGATCTATATACGAGTGTGCCCATGACTGGGTGTCCCAAGGTAATGTAAATTGTAATGGCATTACCAAATACTACGAGGCTTATTATGCAAAAAGTAATTAATGTTTTAGCAGTTCTTTCTTTT
>JGI24006J15134_10001481_pt1 | contig 13362 bp, 14 predicted proteins | sample LinPmetageLP53_FD_15134 | JGI IMG/M metagenome (IMG submission 15134) | reverse complement strand
TTTTGTTGACATCTTTGATAGGTTCATTCTTGGTTCTCTTGATTCGTTTGGTCTAACATTTAAACCATCACTTGAGGGTGTTTCTTCTACTGCTGAAAGTTTTGTTTCAAGGTCGTTGATCTTAGTCAACATTTCACCCATTACATCAGTTGACATTTCAACTTCATCATCACCACCATCTTTTTCTTTTTTAAGGTCTGCAACTGCATTTTCAAGATTTTGAATTCTTTTTTCCATTCCCTCCCAATCTTCTACAACTGCAAGTTCTTCAACAACTTCTTCTTTGACTTCTTCTTTCACTTCTTCTTCTTCTTCACCATATCCTGCAATTCTTGATTCTGCATCAATACGCAATTTCGTTCCATCTTGTAGTGTATAGATGTTTTCTGGCAAGTTTTCAACTTCACCTGCATTATTTATTACATAGATTTCTGCACCTACTTCAAAGGCATCAGAATCAGTTGCAATGACTCTTGCATCATCTAAGATTGCCTCTGCATACATATTAATTTTGTATGACTTTTTTTTACTGAACTTCAAAAGTTCTTGAATTTTTTTGATTGAACTCATAATTGCGTTTTTATTTTTTATATATATAATTTTTATTTATTTGTTTATTTTCACTATCTATTTTTAATTGCACCACACACCTTTTCTGCAATTTCTCTTGAACCATATTCACGCATCTGGTCAGAGATGCACTGATCCCAGTCATAAGATGCCAAATCTTTTGATGAATATTTTGTTTTGTATTTAGCACTTTTATATTCAATTTTTTTCTTTCTTCTTTTCATGATTTCTTCATGAGATTTGCAACCCATATAATACACAGAACCATCAATTTCATGTGCATGACTACCATTGCAATCAAAGAATAATTGTCCATACAGCTCTGCCTTTTCAATGTCTTTGTATACTGGTGTTCCATCAAGTGTTTTGTCTGGTGTCAATTCTGCATCTAACAATACAGTTTTTATTTCTTCAAGCACCTCAGCTTGTCCACAATCAACGCATTCTTCTGCAAGGTCTAAGATGTCAGATTTTTGCATTTGTTCAATAGAGTCAACAAAATACCCCTCTATTGAGTAACCTTTTATTTCACCACTTTTCACTTGTTGCCAAACATCATCATTGTCAATTTTCATTTTAATAAACCATGAGCCATTTGGAATGTCTGAAAACCCATATAAATTTGACTTGTCATTTTTATCTTCTTTGATCCATGTTTCAATCACACTGACACCATCAACATTGTTTTCGTGTTGCAAGGTTGCATTGTTGTTTTTCAGTCCTTTCATGAATAATTCTTGTGCTTGTTCAATTGTTTCTTTAGAAAAATAAACCATGTATTCTTCCTGTGTTTCAGAATTGAATCTTGCTATTTTTTTATCTGGAATAAGTGCAACTCCAATCAAAACTCTTTTTTCTTCATCTAATTTTGCAAGAGAAAAAAAGTTGTCTTTATTTAAAGCAACAAACCCTCTTTGAATTGCAGGTTCTGTTACAAGTGAAATTGCTTGAATGCCAAACAAATCTTCTGTTTCATCAATTATTAGTTCTATGATTTTTGGTGTTTTCATTTATATTGTTTTTTATAAATATATTAATGTGTTGTTTGTTTATAATGTTGTTTGCAATTCAACTTCTTGTTGCAGTGTTTGTGCGTTGGTGATTTCGTTTTCAACAACATAAGCTTGAATCGGTTGTGTTGCACCACCATCTGCAAATGTTTCTGTTAATTGGTTTGGAATCATGTTCTGAACTTGTGCCAATAAACCACCAGTATTTGATGCAGGAACATTTCCCCCTCCATCATTTCCACCAGAATCTGGTGATGGTGGTGTTGTTTGTTTGTCTGTTGTTTTCATTATGTTTTTTACTGCACTCATACCTTGCAAAAGTGTTGCACCTGCTTGAACAAAATTGAATGGTGCAGGAACATTTGCAAGTGCATTTGTCACACCAAGATATGTGTTCCTAATTGCGTTTGCAACTGCAATTCCTTTTGATGCTTTTGAATTCTCACCAAGTAAACCAGTGATTGCACCAAGACCATCTTGAACCATTTTTTCTTTTGCTTCTTGTGTTAGTTCTTCAACCTTTTCTTCTTTCTTTGCATAGGTTTTGTTTATTGCAAGAACTTGTGCATCATACTTTTCTGTGAGTTTTGTTGTGTCTTGTCCATAATTGTTTGCAAGTTCCAAAAGTTTCTCATATTTTTGTTTTGCTTGGTCAAGTTCCAATTCTTGTTTTGTAAGATTTGATGTCCTTAAAAGTTCAAGTTCATTGTCTGCAATTTCTTGGTCTTTGATTGCTTTGTCATCATCAGCTTTTTTCTGTGCATCTGTAATTGCAAGTTCTTCTTTTTTAATTGAATTAATTTTGTTGTTTAGTTCAATTTGTTTTGTAAATGATTCTTGTTTAATATTTGCAAGACCAATTTCAAGTTGTGTTAATTTTTCTAAATCTTCCTCCAAATTTTCAGAGGTTTCCATTTGTTCTCTTTGTATTCGGACACTTTCTTCTGCGTTTGCAACTCTTTTTGCAAGCAGGTCATTTTCTATTGCAAATGCCTTTTCTGATGCAACAAGTCTTTCTTGTGTTGATTTGGTTTGATCTTCTGCAATCAATTTCAATTGTTCCACCTCTGCTCTCCTTTGTGCAGTTTCAAGATTGATTTGTCTTTCTGCCTCTCTAAGTTTAATTGCAGACTTTGTCAATTCAGTCATCAATGTAACATCATTTTTGATTTCTTCACCTATGCCTTTGAAAGAATCTTTCATGTCTTGCAAACCCTCTTTCCCTTTTCCTGTGAATAGCTTGATTAAACCACCACCAAATGCAGACATTCTGTCTTTTAGCACATTAAATGTTGCACCCATTTTTGTGAATATTATTTCAAGTTTTTCTGCACCTTTCTGTGTGCTTGTAAAGTATGAAATCAAAGTTCCAACAATCACAACAAACGCACCAATTCCTGTTGCTATAAGTCCAACTCTGATTGATGTGAACATCAATTTTGATGCAGTTGTCAATGCTTTAAAATTCTTTTTTAAACCACCCACAGTCATTCCAAACCCACCAAATGAATCAATCAATTCACCTTGTTCTTTTTTTAAGTCTGCTTCTTCTTTTTTTGCGTTTTTTATAGCACCTGCAAGTTCATCAACTTCTTTCTTTCCTTTTTCTGCACCTTTTACATTTATAAAAACATTTACATCTTCTGCCATTTTACAATTCTTTTAATTTCGTTAAACATTCGTTTTAAACTTGTGTGTCTTTCATTGTGACCATACAAGAACATGTATTCTTTTTGACCATGCAATTCAAATTCATTGATGGTTTTGATTTGTGCAATCATAGACAAACCCATTGCGTTGATATATTTTTTTAATTCCATAATAAATGAGTATAATCTTGAAACAATAAAGGTGAACCATTCTGCCATAATGCACCACCACTCTCACCACTTTGATGCAACATGTGTTCATTTAATACAAAAGTAATCTGTGATGTCCATTCTGTGATTCTTTCACCTGTGTTTTTTATAACAAAACCAACACTTCCAGACAATGTTCTGTTTGTAGATGTTGAAACAGTGTCATTAAAATTGACATATATTGATGGTGTTCCAACATTGGAATCTGAAAACCTTGTTGTGTGTATGCCACCAGATGTTCCTAATTGCGTGACACCTGTTTCTGTAATTTTGAAAAGAGTTAATGAATCAATTTCAAAACAGTTTCCAATTCCACCCTCTGTTCCACCAACAATGACACCTTGTGTTTGTAATCTAATTGACAAACAACCAGTTTTTTTTGGTGCATAGTAATTATTTAAAGAACCATTTGCAGACCTCAACAAATTTGATGTGGTTTTTGTTGTTCTGCCAAACATTGAAACATTCTGCGTTTCAGTATATATTTGATTTTGTTTTGCTTGTTGAATGTATTCATTTGATTGTGTTGAAAAACTACTTTCTGTTTGTGGCAACCTCAATTTTTGATCCACTGAATTCCCAAATGGTTTTTGAAATTTGCCAATGTTATTTTGACCACCTTGTTCTTTTATTTTTTTAAGAACATTTGCTATATTTAATTTTTTTTTAATTGCCATTTTTGTTTTTTTTACCCTTCTATAAATCCTGTTCCTGTATTGTCTTGTAGACCTCCACTTGTTATTGGTTCTGTGCAGAGAACTGTTCCATTGAACATTGGTGTTGATGTGTAACCAAGTGCATCACAACATGCAGTTGACACAAAGTATGTTGTTGTTGTGTTGTCACTTGAATCAATCCATTCAATGACTTGTGTGTTTCCATAATAGTTGCCAGATGGATAGAAATTGCAACCCACATCTTCATTCAATTGGTTTACTGCATCTATAATTTTTATAAGTTTTACTTTAACACTTGCACCATTACCAACTTGAAAATTTTCAATTGTCAGAACCCTCCAATACGCATCTTTTATGAATATAGAATCATTGAATTGAAACTGTGCAATATCAATTTCATCTAACATAAAATAAGCAACTAAAATTCTTGATGATGTATTGTATAGTTGTGAAATATGTTCTGACCAGTATAAATTGTAAAATGTATTATATAAAGATGATGAATAAGAAAACGGAATGTTTCCAGAGCCAAAATTGAATGCTTGTCCCCACCTTAACGCTTTAGTGTTTGCGTTCATTTGTGTTGTTCCACTTTGTGTTGTCAAATCTCTGTCAATGTCAAATGCACTGCAAAGTGGATACTCATTCACACCATACAATGATGAAACACCATAATGAAAATACAAATTAAATTCACTATTGTTTGGAACAGGCAAAGACACAGGTCTGCCACCATAATAGAAGATTTTTGGCATTGTTGCAGGAAAAGTCAAATTGCCATTGTCATCATAACTATATGACCTATGCAACAAGATTCTTTGTGCAGAATTATTAACAATTGATGATGTCAAAGAAATTGGTGTTTCTTCAACAATATAAGGTGAAAAGACAGGTTCATTCTTTAAGATTTGACCTGTGTTGTATGTGCTTGAATTATATATTTTATCAAATCTACCATGTGGACTGTTTAATGGTGTAAAGTCTTTCACAAATTTATTCATGAAATCTTTGTCATCAAGGTCTGAAAAGTGAATTTCTTTGAAACGCATTGATGTTGTCGGTTCATTGATAACTTCTTTTGACACATCAAGTTTGTCTGTCCACAATTTTGTTGCACTATTTGTTGTTAAATAGTCTGTCATTGGTTCAATTAATAGATTTGTTGAATTTGATTCATCTGTTCTTATTACAAGATTGAATCTGTCTGATAAATCTTTCAACAATCCTTTTTGTGAAATTGCAGGATCAATGCAGTTTTGAACATTAATATCTTGCAAAAAGGTGTTGTCATATTGTAATGATGCACCAGAAATTTCAATTGTAGTTGTGCAATCCACACCATTGACTTGTCCAACATATTGTGATGGTTTGCCAATCAAAACACCAAGCTGACCAGTGTTAATCTCAAAACCAGAATTTCCACCATTGACATCAATTTCATTTGTATATGGATTGACTGCAACTAAATGTGCAATTATTGTCACTTTTGTTTGTGATGGAATTGCTTGATAATTTGTGATATATGGGTTCATCTCTCTGAAATCACCATTTGGATATGCAGAACCATCATTGAAATTTATGTTGTTTCTTATGTTTTCAAACCCCTCAAAAGATGATTGATTTGCGTTTGTGTTTGCACCATTAACTTGTGATGCACCCAAAATGACAGATGGTGAACTTTGTCCATAAATCATTCCATCTTGGTCTACTATCATAAAAACAACACCAATTGATGCTCTAAAATTATTCACACCAAGAGTTGCAGTTGATGAATCACTGTCCAATGGTGTCACTAAATTAACTCCACTTGTCTGACATATTATTGAACAGAATGTGTTGATGTTAATATCTAATTGATATGCATTCAAAGTTTGTTGTGGTTGTATGTAAAAACCATCTACAATTTGAGCCATGTTGCCATCATTTTGTGGTGCGACACTTGGTGGTGTGTAAGAATCAGACCACAAAACATTTTGATATGTTTGGGTTGATGGTGTTAACATTGCAAGGAATGGGTTTCCTGCAAGTGCATTTGATTCATACGCATTTGAATTCCAATACAAACCACGCATGTCTGTATATCCAAAAATTCCATATGATGCAATTGATGTGTTTGTTGTTTCAACAATTGCAGGTGAAGAACCCTCACCCTCTATGTGATTGCAAGTGGTCATGTATAGTTTCCTAAAATATACACTATCTAAAAAATTAGATGTCCAAGTGTAACCATTAGAAACAAAAATTCTTTCAAGAACAGTTCTGATTTGAATTGCAGGTTTTTGTTCAGTCAATTTCAATGAGTTTGTTGGTAACATGTTTGTTGTAGAAATTGAGCCATCTTCAAGTTCAAATTCAACTGTTTCTGTTAACGCACTGTTGTTTAAGTAGTCATTTTCTTGCCAAACAAGAGGTGTTGAAGCTGATGTAATTGGATATACTATCTTTGAACAATCTGCAACTGTATCATCAAAATTTGCACCAAGAGTGTTGTTCCAAGATGCACCAAGTGTTGTGGTGTCAAAAGTGTGATTCAAGTCTGTGTAATCATTGAATGACTCTCTCACAGATTTTTGTCCTAATGAACTGAAAAGGTTTGCAACACTACTCAATAATATAACACTATAATATTTAGATTTTGATGAACTACTTTTCAATTGAATAAAACCTTTGAATTGTTCAAATTCATTAACAAACAAAGTTGCATTGTTTTCTGTTATTGTTGAAAACCCATTTTCAATTTCACTGGTGTTTGAATTGTTCCATTCTTGAAAATAAGAATTGTTGTTGTCTGTAAAAGGCAATTTAAAAGTTTGTGAAAAACTTGACTGTTTTGATGCAGGGTTTTTGATATCACTGAATTTGAAATTTAATGATATGTTTGGTGCATCTAACAAATCTAATGGATAAGACACTCCGTTTCTATATGCAACAAGTCTGATTTTTTGTGACATCTATTGGTTGTTGTTTAAATTATTAGAATACTCTATTTCAAAAGTGTGTTGAATTTGCAACTTGTCTTTTGCTTGTTCTTTTTTAATGAATGATTTGTTTGATATTACAACAGATTGTGAAACAGGAACAACAGAACCAGATTGAATTATCATCACATTATTTGATCTAAACAAACTTTCAAGAAATTGACTTTCTTGTTCTGTTATGTATTGAGTTGATAATGATGTTTTTAATTTTGTATTTGTCATATATGTTTTTGTGCCACCTTGCCAATTATAATAATTATATGAATTATCAGAATCAAGTGAAGATGTTCCAAGAATTTCGCTATATCTCATTGTGTTGTTTTCAACTCTTTGCGTTTGTCCTGCGTTAAAATTAAAGTAATCCCACGCACCAAGACTGTTTACCCAACCAAGTCTGACAATATCAACACCTTTGCAGTTTTCATTGGCATCAAAATCTTTTACAAAATAATATGGAACAGACATGTATGATGTTGTTGCATTTTTTAATCTCACAGAATAAAATGACCAACTATTGTTTGCACTGTCTGATGGTTGTGCATCAGTGTTAATGGTTTGACTTTCAAGGTTTCCTGTTCCAACACCTGCAAAAATTAGATATTCATTGTCTGCATTTGCAGTGTTGGGTGCTTCACCCCCTGTTGCAGTTTCATTAGTGATTAATGTTGTTGATAAAGTTGAACCACTTGAATCATAATATTTGATTTCTAATTTGTAAGAATCAGAACCCCACGAATCTTTGTTGACAAAACCAATTGTGTGATAGTCTGTCAAAGAGTTTACATAATTAATGTAACCATTTAAAATTGAACCACTTAGTTGATTTTTATGCCTCACATCATCAAATTGTTCATTCAAATCTGACAACATAAATTTTAATGATGATGATGGAATAAAGAAACTGTCAAGTGGATTTGTTAAAGTCAAATATTCAAAAGTTCCAAATGATGACATTGCAAAATACATTGTCAATTGCACTGGTGAACCTGTTTGTTCTATTGGTGCAGATGTTGATGTTGTTGCATATTCATATGTTGCTTTGACTATAATAGTTTTGATAGTGTTACTATTTTTAGAAAATAGTCTTGCAGGATTGTTTTCACCAATTTTGTGAATTTCTTTTGTTGGTTGTATATAGTCCTCAAATGTTGCATTGATTTGTGTGTTTACAATACCCCTTAAATCAAAGATTGCATTTGTGTTTGTAGTTGTTGAAAAGTTATTCGGTGACTGTCTAAGTGTTGCTAATAAATTAGAATCAATTACTGCGTTTTTATACACTCTTAAAATAAACCTAAACTTAAACCATGATGAAACATCTGATGATTGTTTCACAACAATAGGTGCAAGAGGTTTCCAATTTATAGGAATTAATGAATCTTGTGTTGTTGTTCCTGTAAGTGCAAACAGTTTCTTGTGGTGGTATTTGAATGATTTGTAGTGCCATAATTAAACGAAATAATCTTCTGTTTTTAAATTATCAATAAGGTCTTGTGCAAACGCACCCTCTAAATTTTCATACATCTTTGTTAGGTTTTGTGCAAGTGGTATTGAAAAGAAACCAGTTCCTGCAATAGAATTATATGAACCACCCTGTCCAAGTCCTTGTCTATATATTGAAATTGCAATTGCAGTTTTGATTCCTTGCCTTGAAACAAACCGACCTTTTGAATCTCTTGTTCCCTCAATACCTTTTTGAATTGTCCATCTATCAATTGCACTTGGATTAATCATCTTAAAATTTCCAGAGAATGATGGTGTTTTGTTGAAACCAAATATTGCTTTTGCAAAGGCACTTTGTTGACCTTGCAATTGTGTTTTCATTTTTAATGGTTTGCCATTCTTGAATTCTTGTCCTGTTCCTTTCACACCCATATCCATAAAACCAGTGTAGTCTGGCATTGTGAATTTGACTCTTGGTTCATCTTCAAAACTACCAAGAACAGTTGCAGTGATTTCATTGGCAAGGTTTGATCCCTTTGCNTTTTTTTTNGTGTCTGCTATTTGTTTTTTTGCAAACCCCTGCATCACTCTAATTGAATTTTCAAATGCCATTATGAATTAGGTGTTATTGGAACAACACAAAGGTTGTTGTCGTTATTAACTACAATTGAAAATGTTCCAGACCAACCAGTCAACATGTTTGAAAACCTTGCAGTGAATGGTGTCAATGTTATAGGCAAAACAATGTCCGTTCTGCCATCTGCCCATGATGTTGATTGTGTTGCTTGTCTGAATTCTGCAATCACATCTTTCATTATTTGTAAGGTGTTAGAATATGCATCATCTAATGCATCTGAATATATACTTTGAAAATTGTTTGCAATTGTTCCAGTGTCTAAGTCTTTTTTATTTTCAATGATTCTGTCTGCAACTATAATGTCAAATGTGTATGTCAATGTTCCAATGTCAACAGTTGCAGGTTGTGGTTCTGCATATAACAATGGAAATCTGTTGGTGTCAAGTTTTTCAATGTCTACATTATCAAGTTGATTAGAATGAAAAGATTGTAATTGAAAATGCTTTTCTGCTATTGTTCTGAATGTGTCAACAATGTTTCTGAATGTTATATTGTTTTTAGAGTTGTATATATTAGCCATTATGCAATTTGGTTTGGGTTAGATTGTTTTTTTTCAAGAATGAATTTGTCTTGTTTATAAGACAAGAATGTCAATGCTTGATACAATTTTAATTCAGTTACTTTGTCCATATTTAAAATATCACCATTTGCAAGTTCATATATTATTGGATACCATTTCCACTTTTCTTGATACCTTGTTTCTATTGTCACTCTCCTTTCATTTGGTTTTCCCTCGTTTTGCACTACTTCAGTTTTTCCAAATATTTGTGAAAATCTCTTGAAAGTGGTTCGCCTAAATGAAAAAAAAAACTTAACACACCAAGAACATTGTGCATCGGAAAGGACAAAAACAATTCATCATTTTCTGGTGTTGGTTTGTATGGTTCAATTGTGTATCTTTTAAACCTGTCAACATCATCAACAATTGGTCTATATAATATTGCCATAACTTTGTGCAAGTTTTTCATCATACTATCTTCACAATATGTTTCAAGGTCAATGAATTCACCAGTTGTCATGTCTGACATGTTTGGAATCATTGCATACTTTCTATTGTTAAACATAATATTTTTTTCAATTTGTTGTTCTGTGTGTTCTGTGTCAATCATTTTGATGATTATCCCATATATGTGTTTAAGGTCTTTTAAGCCAATTTGCTTCGTTTCCTTTGTGGTTATATTACAAAAGATTGAAACACCACCAATCATCTTCTTTTCATCACTCTTGCCCGATTCAACCAATTCCATAAATCTTTGGTATTGTTGAATTGTGACATCTTTCCAATTGTTTGGAACACTAAGTTTCAGTTTCTTCATTTTTTATAAATATAATTATTTACTTTTTGTCTAACTAATATAATACTTTCCAGAATAAGACACCATGAGCTTGTTTAAAGCAACATATCTCACTGCATCAATTCCATGATTCCAATGGTCAACTGGCTTGTTTGTGATTTGGTTGTTCTTGTCTTTAATCCATTTATAATTTCTAAATTCTTTTATCAAATTTACACTTCTTTTTGTCAAGTTTATTTTGTGCCTTTTCAAAATATCAATTCCAATTCTGATTGAATCATGACCTTTTTTTGTTGGTTTTATATTGATGCCACCCATTAGAAAGATTTCATGAATTGATTTGGGTTCACTACTATCTGCAAAAATTTCTGTGTTTCTGGTGATTCCAAGTTCTTTGATTCTGTTTGCAATGTCTTGGTTTGTCAATCCTTTTTCATATATAAGTTCATCAACATAGATATCAAGGTCATGTCTGTAAACTCTGCACAGGCATGTGGGATCAGCACTGAAACCAAAATCAAGACCACATGAAATTTCTTTTGCATTTTCTGGTATCTCATCAATAATGTTAAATTTTGGAAAGATGGTTTCTGTTGAAATACCTCTTTCACCTTTTGCATAAACTCGATACATGTTTTCATCAACATCTTTCAATCTTTCAATTTCATCAATTGTGGATTGTTGCAAAAATGGATTGTCTTTATATGTTGAAATATGAAAGTCAACATCATCTCTGTCTGCATCAATTAAGTGTGTATATAACCAATGATACTCTTCTGATGGATTAAAGTCAATAATGACCTTGAATGTTGTTCTTAATGATAATTGAATGAAATTTTCAAGTGTGAATTGATTACACTCATTAAGAAACAGAACACTTCTTTTCCGACCTCTAATTTTCATTGAACCATTTTCAACACTTATAAATTCAAAATTGTTTCCGTATAGTGTGTAAATGTGATTGGATTTGTTGTGATATCTTTCATCATACAAGTTTTCACCTTTTAAAATTTCAAAGAAATCACGCATTGAAGATGAACGCAAACTTGGAAATGTTTGTCTTGCAATTGTTATATATAAACCTTTACCTTTGTTTTTATATGCAAACTCAATCAATGCAAGTAATATAGAATATGTCTTTCCAGACCTTGTTCCACCCTGCAACACGCAAATGCGTTTGGTTGAATTTTTCACATCATAGTATGGTTTCGCTTGTTTCATCATCAGTTAAATCATCATAATCTTGTTCAATGTCTGGTTCATTTATCCATGAGGGTGCATTTGCACTCACATTGACATTCTGTTCTGGCAAACCCTCAATTCTGTCAAGTATCTCTTTGATTGCTTTGAGTTTGTCATTGTTGTTTGAATCATTACTAAATGCAATTTTAATCAACATTTTTGCAAGTGGTGAACCAAAGTCACCAATTCCACCCATGTTTGTGTCCTGTGTTGACAATAATTCTTTCAATACTGTTGCAACATTTCGCACCCCTTTTGGTCGCCCTCTTTTTTCTGGTTGATTAGTTGAACTAAATTGTGTTGATTTGTTTGGAAATTTATTCATTTTATTCCGTTTTATAACCGATTTTATAACTTTATTTTAACATTTAAACCTCTTTCATTTAATTCTTTATATAATTTATTAGCAACCTTTACATCATCTTCATTTATTGTTATGACACAACCATCATGTTTTTCATCTTCAATTTTATCAATATTGACATCAAGGTCAATGTGTTTGAAACCCCAGTCAACCAATGAATCCACATCAAAGAAATTTGCAAGTAAATCCATGTCAAACTCACCACCAGACTTGTTCAATCTAATATTCAATTCCATTTCTTTCTCTTTGCTTAAATCAAGAACCACACAAGGAATGTTGTCTGTTTCCATCTCTTGCAATATCTTAAACCTTTGATGACCACCAATGATTGTGTTTCCAGTTTTTGAATTTATTATAATAGGATCAACAAGACCAAATGTTTCAATTGATTTCTTCAAGTCTTTGTATTGCTTTGTTGAAATCTGTCTTGGATTGTATTCTGATGGTTTAAGGTCTTTTGCTTTTTTATTTGTTATTTTCATTTTTTTATCTTTTTTCTATATTTTTTTTCAAATTCAATTAGTCCATACACTTGATGACATACATTTTCAAGGTGTTTGATTCTGCAAAACATGTTGAACATATTGTCGTGTTCTGCTTTCAAATGACATTCCCTGCACAATCCAATGATGTTCTCAATGTAGTCTTTGACTTTTGAACCACCCATTCCTCTGGCAGAAATATGATGAATGTCTTGACATGGTGAACTGCACATTTCACAAAAAACTTCATCACTGATTTCATAACCAAAAAAGGTCATGTATATTTTAGTATGTTTTTGCATATCTCTTTGGTCTTTTTTCAAGGTCATCTTTCAATCCAGAAAGTATGAATGAACCACCACAACAGAAACATTTGCCTTTTTTAATCAATGTCACCATCATGCAACTGCAACACATTCTGAACATCTGTTGTGGTTTTTTATTTGTTGTCACAACTTTTTTCATATACTTTTTTTAGATTGTTAATTGTTTTTTGATTACAAGAACCACAACCAGACCATTTCGCATTTCTACCAAACACGCCCCCATGCAAGATGTTCAATGCGTTTTTTTGGTCTGGTGTGAGTTTGTTTGTTTTTTCTATTATTGGAATTATTGATTCAAACACCTTTTTTTCATCATCTGTGAATGGTCTGATGTTTTTAAAATTTGGATACAGTGCGTTCAATTTTGATCTTCTTTCATCACACCCACATGAATCACCAAAGATTTTTTTGATTGCTCCTTTTATTCCTGTTTTTGTGGTGATGGAATCAATTGTGTCACCAAGTCCTTTGTTAGTTTT
>JGI24006J15134_10001474_pt1 | contig 13394 bp, 15 predicted proteins | sample LinPmetageLP53_FD_15134 | JGI IMG/M metagenome (IMG submission 15134) | reverse complement strand
CACCGCCTGTCCCAGATCCAATAAAATCGGTGTAAACAACCATTAGTCTGCATCCTTTTGAGGTATCGAAGATTCACTAAAGTTAGTAGCCCATTCAACGCAGGAGAGCAGTTGACTCTCGGTTATGGTGCACCTACCATTGGTGTTTAATAGGTCTTGAAGAGATGCAGGAAGCGCGGAAACTTCAATGCTAAAGTAACTAGTAACCCTATCCAAAGAGGATAAGGAGGTCATAGCCTGCCGAATAGAATTTATCACCTCACCCTCAGTAAGATCGATATCCAGGCAATTTAGTGAAGGACAAACGAGGGCACTATCCCAAGCATCGACAACCATCTTACCACCAGAGTGAACACCATCAGCTAATAAGCTTGCAATACTTTTTCTATTCTTTGAAAAGAAGATTTGAGCCATAACATGTTTATATAGCTTGGAATTGCTAGCTACCTTAGGAATTAATGTTTAACCTATATCCTAAATTATTTTCAAAGAATGTTGAAACAGCCGTAGCACCGATGAAAGCAACAACGGCATCATATTTAGGTCGCTGAGTGTCGCCGTAGAACCTTTGCAGCCCAAACATAGAAGACTTACCAAACTTACTTATCGACCTGTATATGCAGGCTATTTTAATTCCTTCGTCCTGCAACATGTTCAAGTATTGCGTATACAAGGTTTCCATTTGAGGATCAACATTACATGCACTGAATATTGGGAACATATCCTCATCCAGTGGCGTTCCTACCCCCACTAAGTGCTGGCCTCCCTCATAAGTAAAGACATCTATATCATAATAATTAGCTACGGTTACATTTCCTGCTACTTGCTCTCTAGTCTCTCCATCTATCATTAAAGCGCAGGATGCTAATATCTCTGAAACACTTGAAGGATCATTAGCCCCTTGGCCTAAAATTGATGAGGCTTCAGGGTTTGTACCCAAGCGGTTGGCAAAGTAAGGAGCAATAGCTATAGCATCCAAGCTTGAGACAGGAGCACCTTCTGAGTTCACACCACTCCATTCTAGCATTCTCTCTTGCTGCCATGGGTTAGAGGACTGGCCGCCTACCACTGTAAGTATTCGAGTTGGTGCTGCCGCTCCAAATACTGAAGAAAAGATAACACCGGCTGCTTTTGATTTGTCTGCCCCATATCTGTTGGCAGCCCTCTGATCATTTCCAGTGCTTCCACCTCCAGGCCCTGTAGTGAGTCCGCCATAGTATTGTGCTGATACACTAGCTTCTGCGGCACCTAAGTAAGCATAATATCTCTGATAAAAAGCAGGGTTCCAGAATTCATTTGACCATTCTACAACAACGGACAAGCTAGAATTAAGATTATCCTTAATGTAAGTGGCTGCGTTAGTGATAAAGTCGTCTGTTGCCACATGACCCAAATTATACCATAAACTTCGATTTATGGTATTGCAAATCTGAACGGCATACTCTAGGCTAGACCCAAGTTTTCCTTGAGGCATTGCAGGAATAACTCTGTCTTCCCACTTAGTATTTACTCTTCTCCAACCTAACTCAAAGTCGGTAGGGGCAATCCATCTACCTCCATCTCCGTTAGCAACACCCCAATTCATCGATCTAAAATAGCCGCCTTCACTGTCACTCAACTCTTCTATAGAGTCTAAAAACCTTTGACCGAACGGTTGAGTTTCATACGTACCTAGATCATCATGATGGACTATCCTTAAATTTTTAATATAATTTGCACCGGGAACACCGGATATATCGAGTAGGATACCTGACTCAGTAGGATTATTGATTGTGAAACTGACATCGCCTGGAGTAGTCTCTCCGCGATTGGCAGCATAAACTCCGTAGGGCCATTCAGGATCTCTACTTAGTTGGATAGTTCCTTCGCCATCATAGAGAACATGGTAAATCCCAGAAGGATAAGGAAGTGGTAGATTGCCTAGACTTCTAACTAGCAAGGTCCTAGCAAAAGTTCCCGCTGGCATATCCCCGCCACCACTAGCTGTGTAGGAACTAGGGTTTCCACTAGCGTCAGTTTTCGCATCCCCAGGAATAAAATTTCCCCCCGTATTATACTTTCCAGTAGAATCTGATGTATGATAGAGTTCCCCAGACTTTCGGAGATCTTTAAAAGCTAACTGATTTCCCCAGTATCTTACGAACGAAGGGTTAATTCCGATCTTCATGGTGTTTCCCATAACCCTTAATTTCCTTGAAGCGATAGATCAGTAATGGTTAAAGTATTACCCGTGGCAATATTGGTATCTTGTCCAATATCCCACCAAGCATAAACTTCTGCGGAAGCAGGGTTAAACGTAACATTTGTAGCAGTCCCCTCAGTCAGCAGCACATATCTGGCACCAAGTATAGGACCATGATATTTGTATACGTCCCCCGCAGTTTCCAATACTGCTCTCGCTGCACTTGCACCTAGTTGGTGTGCGCTAGAAACGTTAAATCCTGAGGCAGATTTATCAGTTGTTCTAGGTACGGGCATTCCTGAAGTCCCAATAGAGGAAGCTGATACTAAACCTACTTGAGCGGTACTACTGAGGTTAGCGTCCCAACCTACCTGATCAGTAGGAACAGGTAGAGCCGATGCTAGTTGAAGCATAAAGTGAGTAGTATCCACACTACTAGCTTCAAAAAATTCTTCAAACATTCTTTGCTTACCTAAGTTAGTCCACATAATATATTCCTACTTTATTTAGCTATAAGCAATACCTAAAATACTCTTAAATTACGGCACATCAATATCTTCAGATATTACCATATTAGATGGTAATCCAAAGCGAAGCTCATTGTTAAGAGATAGCTGATTGGCCGTAAGACCGATTCCCACTATTGTAGGATTACCAACCTTAATAGCTAGGTCATTACTAAGAGAGGTCGCAATGGGTGTCTCATTTGTGATGAAGAAGTCTGTATTGACCGCAGTGAAGCTAGTACTAATAGTATTGGTTAGAGATAACAACGCAGATCCTAGATCAACACGTTGCGATAAAGTCTCTAGGAATTTAATCTGATTAGTGATAAGTCCTAATTTCACCATCCCTACTTCGGGTCCAGCAATTTGAACACCTATTAAGTTATTGCTAAGATTACTAATTATTTCTTGTAAACTAATCCTCTCTGAAACGCCCGGTTCTGCTATGTATGTTCTTGCCTTCTCCTCTTCAGCGAAGTTATATAATTCAGGAGCCGATTTGGATAAGTTGACCTTTACGGGAGGTTTACCTCTTTCTTCAATAGTAATATCAAATGAAATTACCATCTAAACACTAATCTCCTCGATCTCCCCAGTATTAGTAAATAAGAATTTGGGACTTGGAATATATGTTTCAAGCCTAATCTCCATGGTCTTTTGAAGAACTCTATCCTTTGTATCAGCCGCAATTACAGAACCTACTGCTCTCTCTCTTTCGAGAAATGCTCTAGTGTCTTTACAGTAGTTTGTTGGAATTACTAATTCTGGGTTGAACATAGAGAAAACTCCTGATCTAAGCATGTCTAAGTCAGCCTTATATTTACACCAAATATTTATTTCGTAGGTGATGTTGACCGCTCGGGGTGCCAGACTAAGAACTCTAGTTGCTCTTCTCTTTCGATTATCCCAGTGAACATCATGCATTAACATAGGACTATAACGCTCCCTCTTAGCGTCCCTTGCAGAATCAACTTCTGATACAGTAACGAAGGGTAGCACTATGTTATCATCGGTCCTTAACCTGCCTGCTATTCGTTCTGAGTTTCCATGAGTGCAGTTTACTTTTACCCTGTTACCATTACCATCTATGTAGTACAAGCCTCCAAAGGTAGCAATCATTTGCCTAAGACTTTCTTTGTAGATATTATCAATTCTAGGTAGAAGTTTCGCCTCAGTCATCTTAACAATACGTTGTTGAATATCTTGAACGTTCATCGTTGATATCCTCCTAACTGATCATTCCTATCAAAAAAGTCCTCATTGTGAATGTCTTGAGAGTCCCTTAGAAGTTTAGCATGTACTAACAAGTGGTAAACTCCATAAGCTTCAAAACTATCCTCTTGAACTTCAAACACTTCAAATTTCATATCTTGAAATTCAGGTTCAAGAATGTCTCCGATTGCGATAGCTTCTCCCAGCATGTTCTCAGCGTAAGATTTATTGAATACAAAAACTTGATCTATCTGCATCTCAACGCCAAACTGAGTTAGGTTTTCCTCTACCGGTCTTGGGTCATAGTGCGCCCACATAGTAACAGGTTCGTGAGCTATTGTCTTTTGTCTAGATTCCTGATAGACATCGTCTATGTCATTGGAAGGGATATACTTATATACGTGTACTCTAGAACCGGAGAGCTTAATGTTTTCTGCGTCTACAAGATTAAATAGATTCTTATCGTTCTTCTTTTTGAACAGGGATAATCGAGTATCCCTTTGATCTGAATCTGGGAAATTAGTAGGAGGGGTTGTTACCTTATACTTCATTAGACTATATCAAACAGAGGAGGTGGTTCAATCTCGGTTAGCAACTCTTCAATTAAATCCTTCTTCTCTTGGGCAGCTTGCTGCATAAGCTCAGTACCATTAAGCCTAGTTCCTCCTCCAGGTCCAGGGAGCGTTGCATACTTGCCTCTGATACCTGCTAGAATCTCTCTTGATAAGGCTAGGGTATATCTTTGCACCCAATTCTTATAAGCATGATGAACGGTGTTTGGATCAAAAGCTCTGAACTCTACAAGAACAGGCTCGGCTGAATCGGGTACTGGGAAGAGATGCAGATGCCTATTGTTAACTAGTTGCCATGTAGCCATTTGACCTAACACATTCTTTACTTGTTTTAGGTATTGTTGCATCAACAGATACTGACTAACATTATAATTATTAAATAAACCAGTATTCGTAAAGAACATGATACTAAAATCATATTCCAGGGAACCTGGGTTTGCTCCAAATTTGAAGAAGTCCCGTCTGTACCAAACGTCATTTAAGTTATCTGCGACCTCGGGAGGAAGCTCGTATACATTTATACCCGCACTAGTATCAAAGACCGCATACTGTGTCATCCAGTCGGGAGCATGATACTCTAACTTAGATATAGCTTCGTCAATACATATTTGAATTTGAAAGTCATCAAGCTCAACATCAATGACTGGGAATCCTAGCTTGGCTAGAACGTAATCTTTAATTGTTTTGTTAAACGGTTTAAATTCGTTTACGTCTTTAAAGTCTTTATTATTAAGGTCGGTATCTTTCGGGCTTTTATAATCTTTTAAACGACTACCACCATAGGTTCCGTAAGAGGATCCATAAGACTTAACAATTGGTATTCCTATTTTTTCACCCATATCATTATTATTTACCCTACAAATGAAAAAAGGACTCAGTATAAAACTGAGTCCTTTCTTCTATTTTAGTTACTCGTTACTATTAGCTAGTGATTGAGTAGTTGGTGCCGAAGCCTGCACCGTTGATGGCCGTATTACGGAAGACCTGAGGAGTCAGGAAGTCAGTACCCAGGCCGATGATTCTGATCACGCGGTAGAAGCGCGATGCAGGTTGAACGGCGACCTTGCCGTAGCGAGTCAGGATNCCCTTTCTCGGNTGGAAGGTCTCAGGATCAACAACCGTATCCAGAGGCTGAAGTGGGATGTACGGGCAGTAGAAGAAGCCAGCATCCATTGCGTTGCTACCCTTGTAGCCAACGATGATCTCGTCTTCAGGGAACATCGGGTCAACGATCAGGTCGTACTTGCCAGCGAACTTGCCAACGTATTGGACTTGAGTTCCTGCCATGTTCGTCGGACCATCTTCCTTAGCAAGACCACCCTCAAGTTTCGCAGCCGACTCAAGCATCGATGCGATGACAGGAGAAGTGATGAGGACGTTACCCGGACCACGGAGGGTCGTGCGGTAGATATCCGTGCTTGCGAAGTTGATCATAGCCAAGACGTTCGAGAACGCTTCGCCAAGGTGACGAGGAGCGAGGCTCGTTGCCGCTGCTGGATTTCCGTTGCCATACGGTTGGATGAAGTGCTTAATATCCATCACGTAGACGTTCGAGTACTTGCGGTTGATACCATCACCCACCGAACCATCGGCGTTAACAGCAGCTTCTTCGTTCTTAAGTGTATCCGAGAAGTCATACTCGTAAGCACCAGCAACGAACGTGCCACCCGGCTGGTTGGTGCTAACACCAGTACCACCGATGCCAGGGAAGTTGTCCGCGCCACCTTGGTAGAGCGACTCCAGGTACCAGCCATCAACGTGAGCAGGACCATAAGCGATCATGCGGATGTCTTCAATCAGTTCACGGTCGATCTCAAGGTTCATTTCCTTCGAGAGCAAGTCCGTCAGTTCAGCTTCCATGTCCAGGTTGTGGTAAGCCTTCAGGTCTTGAGCAGCCTCAAGGGTCCAAAGTGCTCTCATCTTCCGCTCACGCGCTTGCACGGTTTGCTTCTGGATGTGGAGGTTAACCTCAGGAATCTCTTGACCACGCAGTCTTTCACCCGACGAAACCGAGTAACCTAGGATCGTGGTCGAAAGCGGGAACGAAGCCAGCTTGCCACCCATGGTGGTTGAAGGCGAGCCGTTAACATTGTTGAGAACGTTCGACAGGTCGAAGTTCGGCATGTTGCCTGCGTTAAGAGCACTCGTGTTGTTGTTGCCACCAAACGCTTGGTGCATCGATCCAACTGGCGTGTTCAGCGCATCGCCACTCAGTGATTTGATCGGAGTCGCGGTGAGGTTACGCGGCGTGATGTTGAACTTCGAATACATCGTTTGCTCAACNGGCGCAGAACCANTNCCNNCATCAACACGACGGGAGTTACCCATGTAGAAGATCTGCGAGACAGGACCATCCATCGTCTGGGTGGCACCGATCTTGTTAAAGACCAACTCAGGGTAGGTACGACGAATCAGTGGGAAGGCAAACTTTTGGAAAGTGCCAATTTTACCAGTGGTCGTAGCTCCTGGGCTTAACGCTTCTTCGTTAAGGTTCGACTTCGTGAACTCTTTGGCTTGGTTTTCAAAGAGACGAGCGGTCTGGTACGCGATGTGTTCATCCGAGATTCCTTCAAGGAGTGGATCCCAACGCTTCAATAATTCATTTCTATCTGGGGCGGTCATATTAACCTCTATAACTGTTGAGTTTTTCTAACACGCCTTGATGTATCCATTCATTACCATGGACAGCGTGGTTTTCATTTAACTGTTCATCAGTTGACTTCACATCGAAGTTATCTTCACTGATGACAAGTGCCGAATCGGAAAGTTTTCTTTCCGCTGCTGAGGTCTCGGTAATAGTTTCCATCTCATCTTTGACGGTCACTAAAGCTTCCTCTAGCATTATGCTTTTGTCGTTAGAAACTTTAGCTTTACGCTTAAGCCCAACATTTTCTTTAAGAAGCTTGTTCACTTGACGTAAAAGAGCCTCATTCTTTTCTTCCTGTTGTTCGCCTAAGGAAGCCAAAGCGTTCATACCATTCACTTCATCTTGTGAGGTGTTTTCAAGTACGAACATAGATCGAACGGTTTCAAACATCTGAGCGTTGCGGAACGTTTCGTTCTCAAGCTCAAGCTCCTTAAGGGCTTGCTCTTTTAACTTTTCAATGTTTCCACGAATAAAGGACTGGACCTTCATGGATAAGTCTTCTACTTTCTCTTGAACTCTCTGCTGTACTGTTACAGCAATAAGCTCAGAAACCTTATCAAGGGTTTGCTCATCGAGACCCTCGGGAAGATACTGGGCCACGGAGTCTAAAGTTTCTTCGCTCTGTGTCATAATAAACCTCTATGTATGTATGTAGGGCATTAGTATATTTTTAATACTATTTATTTTTCTTTCTTCGATCAGCTATTTCCTGCGCTTTGGCGAATCTTCTAGCTCTTCCTGCTTCATCGTCTTCCAAGGCTTTTTTTCGTTGTTCAGGAGTAATTGATTCTCCCCCTCTCGCAACACCAGTAGTGCTCCCTTTCGATGGACGCACACCTAAGCCTCTGTTCGGACGGCTGCTTTCAGATTCGTTTTTACGCTTTCTACCCTTAGGTTTACAAGATCCTTTAGAGTAAGCTTTCTTACCAGGAGTTGGCTCGTAACCTTTCCAACATCTTTCTTTAAGAGCTTCCACTAGTGCGTCACCTAAGATGGTAGTGCTGCTACGTTGAGGTCCAGCATCACCTCGACCACCTTGACCCATAGACATTCTTGACCCGTCTGCTCTTCGACCGTAAGTTAATTTACCAGTCTGCTTCCTCGCTTTACGCACAGCGTGCTTACCGGCTTTACGGAATGTCTTTGCAACATGATCGGCGGAGACCTTTTCTCCCCCTCGCGTTTTAATGAGACCTTGAGAAGCAGCAACCACCGTGTCGTTATACCCGCCGCGCTTCCCAGGACGTTGGGGGTCCCGTGTTGCTTTTTCCGCTGCGTCTTCCTGGGCTGGAGTACCACGAACGGGACGTGTACCTCGATGTTGCTTCATGTAAGCTTTCGCTCTCTTAGCAGCGTACTTACCTCTAAGCTCATTTAATGCTTCTTTAAACCTTGTCATTTTTTACTCTTTTCTTTAGAATGACTTTCGCCATTACCATTACCATTACCGTTAGCATCAGAAGCTTCAGCAGCACCTTCAGACACGATGGACCGTAAGTTTTGCATAAGGGATCCAGCCACCAGGGTCAGCAGGGCAGATGCCACACTGACGTGCTCATCTTGGATTGCTCCCGATCCTAGCATAACTATAAAACCACCGATCAACAGCACTAGTAGGGCTGGCGTAGTCAGTGCGATATTAGTTCTAGCTTTTTCACTCGCGCTTTGATTAATTCTTAATTTTGCTAACTCCAACCTAATCTCTTGTTCTTTAAGAGCGCGTTCTGCGTTCTTCTCTTCACGCTCACGAGCAACCACTGCTTTATATTTTTCACGAGATGCCTTAGCATCCTCTCGTTTAATTCGCAGTGCTGCACGCTCGTCTTTCACAATGTAAGTTGGTTTGTTAGAATTATCGTCATAGTCTTCATGTTGTGGCATGGTTCATTCCTAGGGTCTTGGGTTATTTCTTTTTTCGTATGGTAAGCTTAGACGTGTCCCCAGAAATGCCTGGGATTGGCTTTGGCTCTGGCTTTGGCTTTGGCTTTTTATTTCTCATTCTTATTCTGTGAGCTTGAGGAGTTTCTCCGTGACCTCGCTCATCGCCTGTAAATCTGCCTTGGACATTATCGTCATTTTCATCGTAGCGATCACCCCAACAAACTTTCTTGAAACCTTCCATTAAAGCATTTCCAATAATATTGGTGTTATTGAGATCTTTTTTCGATGTGTGATCTGTAGCAGCCTTCTGATGCTGAAGAAGCTTTAAACGTAGAGAATCATTATCCTTCGTCCCCTTAGCCTTATCTGGGTAGCCTTTCCCAGTGTTCGTCCTAATTATCATCTTCTTAGGCTTATTAGCCTCAGTCTGGGGACTGGTGCGTTTGACGCGAGTTCCTTTCATGCCACCGGGCTTTACAACTTTCTTACCAAACTTCAAAGCTGCCTCTTGTCTCATAACATCTTTGTCTTTGAACTTACCTTCATTAAGTTTTTCATTAACCTTAGACTCAAGCATCGTCATCAGAACTCTATCTTTCTTGTGTTTTGAAACAATTGCTTGAGCACGCTGGCTGTTCTCTCTCATGGATTCACATATTCCAGGGAAAGCTCCTTTAGTAGAAGGATCGGATACTAAATCAAAAGTGATAAGTTTAAAATCTTCGTTGACNATCTTACCTTCTGCACCNTCGGAAACACTACCTACACCCCGGCTAGAGATACCAATCTTCACACCATCGTTGATTAATGACTGTACAATCTTCCCATTAGGAGTTGAAAGGATCTCACACTCACCAATAACATCACCACTCTTATCAACTGAAAGGCCCGTTATAAGGTGGGAAGCTTGAGATAAATGAATAGCGTCATTAGCAGGGTGGTCAAGAGCACCTACTAAGGACCTGTCCCCAATCTTCTCTTGAATCTTCTTAACCTGACCCTCTAAGATCTTTCTGGGGTAGATCCTTCCGTTATTGTTTTGCTCGTCACACTTCTGGAATCTGCCTCTAAGCTTAGTCTTAGTCTTACCACCAGCGGTGTTTTCATTGATAACTTGAAGGTTATCTAAAAGAGTGTATTCTACTAGTAGCATAGTGTTCCTTATTTTTGTTTACGGGACCAGTACTTCTTGCCTTTGAATTTAGCAGTTTTTTGTTTACCGTGTCGAAGCATTGTTCTCACGGCATACTTCTTCACTTTTGTAAAGTCGGCTCCTGAAGAGAACCCTTTAGCACTTCTCCCTGCAATAATTTGTTCATCGTCTTTACCCCACTTTTGTTTGGTAATGACATATAATCGATCAGCATCTTTCGTTGAAAAAATCTGACCAACATAACCGTTCTTAAGAGCGTGGGTAATTGAATCATAGACTCGGACTCTAGACTTAGAGGCTTTACCCTTTTCAACGCCCCCCTTACCCTTTAGCATTTTAGACCGACCTTCCGTGGACCCACGGGCCATCTCTTGTAGAATACTTATTATGTTCATCCTTTTTTCCTACGCTTTGACTTTGGTGGTCTTACCATCTTCATTTTCTTCTGAACCCCAGGTGCGATCATGCCCGAGAATGTCTGCTCTTTCAGAAGCTCACGAGCTTCAATGATCAGTGACTTCAATCTCTCCACAAGGGATACCAATTTGGTCTCGACAATTTTAGCCTCATTCATATACTGAACAGGGGATTCCTCATAGGTAGCAGTACTACCCTCGTCAAGTCTTTTGGCAAAGTTAATGGCGTTTTCGACAAAGGCATTAGGGACCACAACCCCTTTAAGACCATCGTCCACAATAGGGTCAACACCTACAGGACCAGCTTCTTTTACTGAAGTTGTCTCTGCAAGTATAGATTCAGAAAGAGCTAAAAGGTTTTTAGTGCTTGCGCTCATCTTTTAACCTCACTTAGCCTTTTTTGTATCCTCTTCGTCCTCTTCGTCTTCTTCGTCTTCCTCGTCATCATCGTCATCTTCATCCTCAGAAAGCATTTGCTCTTCCAGAGCAGCAGCTTCATTGAGAGTGGCAAGGACAAAATCGACGCACTCTTGCATGGCCTCTTCTGAGATTGGCTCGTCTAGCTCTGACTCACAAAGGGGGCAAGCGTGTGCCTCCTCAAGAGTCTCTTCGACAATAACCTCAGCGGACTCATTCAAGTCATTCTCTTTAGAAATTTTGTTAGCCTTTAAAATGTTGGCAACGAACTGATCATCTACGTTTACGTATTGCATATTTGTGCTCCAATTATCTATATGTATTTAGTCGAAACCGTAATATTTAAAATATTAAAAAACAGAATCAACCTCTAATGTCGGAATCGGGAACTCCTGATTCCCCATCAAACACTGAATCTTCTTTCCTCTTAATGTCCTGCCTATCTTGGACAGTTATAACAACCTTAGAATCGTCCGGTAGTAGGAGTGAGTCTTGGGATCCTCCTGTCTGACTTACAAAGTCTGGCTTTATGCCACCCCTAAACCCATTTTTAATATCTTTAAACAATTCAGGAGTAGCTGTGTAAAATAGTTCTGAGAATCTATTGAAAGGCATTCTCCTGTATAGATCGAACCAAGTAACAACCTTGTTAGGTGTAGTCTCAGCGATAAAGTCAATTACTTCTCTAAGAAGGTATGCGGCACCGAAGGAGGATACAGGGTCTATACTCGAAGTATAAGTTGTGCCATCATAGAAAGAGTCTTTATAAGATGAAGGCTTGAACTCATATCCAAAAGATTGAAGGCTTGGAGATTCCATTAGTCCAATTTTTTGAGAACCATCCTTATTATATAGATTATAAGTGGATAACTTACCTGGATCGCTGCCGTCAATCTTTGTGCCTATGCTAGGCTTGTATTTTAATGATCTCCTAAAAGACCCTCCAATATAATTTAAAAGAGTAGACTGTACGTTTAAAGGATTAAACTTAGAACCTACGACGGGAACTATCACAATCGCAAAAGGTATATTCTTAGGAAAGTTAAAGGATAAGGAAGATGCTACATCTTTAAACCCATAAGCTGTGAGGTCTTCTTGAGTTAACTCAAAGGAAGATGTGTCTAAAATGTATCGATAAAGAGGATCGTCATACCCTATTCTATACTCTGATAGAGTTAGAGCATTGTTGTTAGCATGTCTCGCAATTTGGTCAGAGTCCACAATCCTAGAATAAGTGGCTGTGTAGGTTTCTATTAAAGGATTCTCATTGTAGGTACTGGACACAGACGCTAAATTCATGCCAAAGTACATTGTCTCAAAAACATTAGCTCCCGTATCACCGGTCACAAATTCGTTCTGATTAGATAAGGAACTGGCCGTTATGGTAGATTCTAAAGTCATACCATTGATTGAAAGTACTTTAGATTTATGAAAATCAGGTAAGTAGTATGACTTATCTACAAAGTTATCAGTTACTAAAGGATACTCACCCTCTGTGGAAGATACGGCAAGGTAGTAACCTCCTCCGTCCCCAATATTCAGTAGATTAGAATCACCCACACTCACAGGCGTGGTAGAAACTTTTGGAGTTAGTGCTTCTAAAAGGATACCCTCATTAGGGATTGCTAATGGCTTGGTACCCGACAGCAAAGTCTCCACGGGAATATTTACATTTAAATCTTCGTTTAGGAACCTTCCTCTATTTATCTGAGTACGTTGAAATTCATTATCTTTATTTGTGGTTAGGGGTTCTCCGTTATCAATTATATAATTGATACTACCACGAGATGTGTAGTCTGATGTAGGAGGCTTCTCCAATATAGTGAAGTTTTGTTGAAGTTGAGATTTAGCAGCATCAATGTAAAAATTAGGATCTAATCTAGACATGGTGCCAGTCACAATATGCTTCTTCACCATCTGTAGGAACTTTTCTTCGCCAACAACTTCGCCACCTGGGAATCTTAAAAGTTTAAAAGCTGTTAGGAGACTAGGGTTCAAACTAACAGCAATCTTTTCGCTTGTAATGTTAAAGAAAATATCCTCACTCCAGGTACCACTGGTGTTGGCTATTCTTAGTGCTCTCTCAATACTGACATCAATAGTATCATTAAAAGTATCCAAGTATTTACTATTACCTGTTATCTTAATGGGGTCTGGAGGTAGGCTAAAAAGATTAAGCTCTTTGTCATATATCTTTTGAGGAATTTTCCTATTCCTAAGTAGACCATCATCTTCTTTTATAAGTTTTGTAGTAATATCTACAACCCTTGAATTCTTCTCTTGAATCCTCAACAACTCTGATGTGGGTAAACTAACTGATTGTGATGGGCTAGGCATCGTGGAGCCTCCCAAAAGCCCTTGACCAGGGAGACCTCCTGGAGGTTCAGTAAAATCAGGACGAACGGGAG
>JGI24006J15134_10001469_pt1 | contig 13422 bp, 7 predicted proteins | sample LinPmetageLP53_FD_15134 | JGI IMG/M metagenome (IMG submission 15134) | reverse complement strand
AAAATACCAACCGGAAGTTTGCCCTGGGCGATGCCTATTCAACCAATCACATCGGCTGCGATGAGCGGTATTGGAAAATCTCCACTCGGACCAGTAGAAGGAACGTGGGTTGTAGGATTTTTCCGAGATGGAATGAACGCACAGGAACCTGTATTCTTTGGTACGCTCGGGGGGATTCCATCGGATGGTGCAGATGTAACAAAAGGATTCAGTGATCCTAGCGGAACGTATCCAAAGCAAGAACTGTTAAAAGAACAAGACACCAATAGACTTGCAAGAGGGATTAGTGCAGACACTATTGTTCAATCTAAAGTTGAAGCAATGGAAGGACACAAAGAACATCCCACTGCAAATGAAGCAGGTGATGATAAATGGTCCGAACCAGATGTTCCTTTTGCTGCAAAGTATCCCAAGAATCATGTATATGAAAGTGAAAGCGGTCATGTTCAGGAATTCGACGACACTGAAGGTGCGGAAAGAATTCACACATATCACAAAGCAGGTACATTTGAGGAGATCCACCCAGACGGAAGCAAAGTTATAAAAGTTGTAGGGGATGATTATGAATTGCTTCTTGGTAAAAAGTTTGTTCATATTTCTGGTAATGCGAACATTCTTGTGGACGGACAAAGTACATTCTATGTAAAAGGCGATTCGGATATTCAGGTGGATGGTAATGTAAAACAAGTTGTTGGTGGAAATGTTGAGCAAGAGATAACGGGTAACGTCGAGCAGGATATAACAGGAAACTTTAAAGTTGACGCAGCAACCATAGAGATGAAATCTAGCGGTTCGATTAATATTGAAACAAACGGCAACATGGTACTCAAGGGTACTGCGGGAATCGATCTAAACTAGGAGTAACCATGCCAAAGTCACCCATATCAAGAACAATGGATCCAACTACACCGTTTGCTGCGTTTGCTACACTAGGAGCAACCAATGTTCGTGTTGGTGGGCAACCAATAACACTAGCAAATTCTCCATTGACTCCTCATGGAGTTCCTCCCAAGCCAGGAATCATGACTCAAAGTTCAATCACAGTCAGAGCAAACGGACAGGGTGTTGTTAGACAAGGAGATATTTCTTCTACGGGGGAAATTGCATCAAGTGGCGTACCGTTAGTGAGAGCAGGAGACTAAGATGGGAATTCTACCAACAACCGGATGCACAATTGCTGCTGTCGTTCTTTCTACTGAAGAAAAGGCAGTAATGAATCAAGTGACGAACGGAAATGCGTTTGTTAATCCAGACACTCCCGCGATAGAAGGTCTGAGTGCCTCTGTCTCAAGCACACTTACGATGATAACAGGTGCTGAAACAGCAGGAATATTCAATACTTTAACAGCATCATTGAACACACTAAGCACAAATTTAACATCTTATGTGTCTCACTCTGACAGACTATCGGGTTCTAATTTAGGCGCTACTGGTCCTAGTGGAGAACCCGGTATCGCAGGTTTGATTGGGGTTGCAAAGGCGTACAATTCTGTTTGCGAATCAGTCACCGGGGGAACAGAAGATAATTTTAGTCCAATATTCAACAGCATACTTGGTCCCGGTGATTTTAAACTGAACCGAGCAGAAGAGAAAATCACTACCGAAGTTAAGCATTTCGTCTCAATCCATAGAGGAATAGCAGAAGCAAATTCTACGTTCAATACTCAACTGGCTGTTCAGGTTTCCACAGTAAATAGTCTTTCTACAGACATAGCGGGACTAATAACAACAGACAACTCTGCTTTTGAAACAGCAACTCAAACGATTAGAAATTACAATCTTGGAAACGCTCTTCTCATCAGTTCTTTGGATCCTTGTTTTACAGGTAAATTGATTGAGAAAATAGCGTCCAGTTCTATGAAAGAAAAACTTGATGCTATTGAATAATTTCATATATATTATGAAATAGAGGAACAATTTCGATGAACATATCACACATGGATGATTGGATTGCTTTGGGGATTTCTGTTGCCGCATTGGTTGCAGGATTTTTCTCATATTTTTTTGGTTTCAAGAAAAAAAAGAAAGTCAATCAATCCGAGATCATATCACCAAAAATAGATTTTCCTGATCATTTTTGGGAGGTTCATACTAAAATTCAAGAAACCATAACAGAACTAAGAGTAAAGGTAAATTGCGCCAGATCACATTTAGTTCAGTTTCATAATGGTGGTCACTTTATTGATGGTATAAGCATGAAGCGTATGTCACTAACTCACGAATCACTCGAAAGAAGTGTGTCGGGGGAAATGAAAAACCATCAAGATCTACTTATGTCGATCTATATGGAAATATTAAATCACGTAAAGAAAGATCTTCCAGAAGCAATCATGGTAAATGAGATGGAGGAATGTTACGCAAAACAAGATCTAGAGAGCGGTAATGTTATTGCGTTCTCTGTATTACCTATTAAACAAAATAGTCTAATAATTGGATATATCATGACAGAGTGGTGTAGTTGGAATAAAGTAGAAGATATTGAAGAAGATATTGTAACCGATTGGATGTCAAGAAGTCAATCTTTGATTGAAGTCGAATTGACAAACCAGAAGAGAAAAAACAGGCATAAATAATACATGGCAGGTCAATCAAACAAATCCCGATTCAAAGATTTAGACATGGATTTTATTGCACATCCTGTCACGGGGGATGTTGTGCAAAAATCTAACAAAGATTCGATCAAACAGTCTGTGAAAAATTTAATAATGATGTGTAGTTATGATAAACCCTTCCAACCTCATATAAATGGAAGAGTAAGAAATTTATTATTTGAACCAGACACACCATTAACTAAGATAGAAATGAGAAAATCTATCTTTGATATTATAAGAAGACACGAACCAAGAGTAAAACTATTAGATGTGAGTATACTCCATAACACAGCAAACAGTTCATATGGAATAACCATAAAATACCAAATCATAAACTCCCCGCAAGTTGAAAACTTAAGTCTGACGATGGAGAGACTACGATGACAAACAACAGAAAAATTCAAATCAACGATCTTGATTTCTTCGGAATCAAAGACAACTTAAAAACGTATCTCAGTGGACTTGACGAATTCAAAGATTTTAACTTTGAAGGATCCGGAACTTCCATTCTTTTAGATCTTTTGGCTTACGTTACACACTACCAAGGTTTCTATAACAACATGGTAGCAAATGAACTATTCTTAGATAGTGCAGTAAAAAGAACCTCGGTTGTTTCTCATGCAAAGGCTCTAGGATATACTCCAACATCTTCATCTTGCTCCACAGCAGTAATTGATGTTACAATCAACAACACAGACACAAGCACAACATACCTGACAAAAAGAACAAAATTCACAGGAACCAAAGACGGCATCTCCTATATCTTCTCAAACCCAGACGTTGAAACTTTTGAAGTTCTGAACAGCACACAAAAGATTGCACGGAATGTTTCCATAGTCGAAGGAACTTGGAGAAACGCTTCTTTTGTTGTTGACAGCAACATTGCATCACAGAGGTTTATCATTCCAGATAAAAATGTTGACACCAACAGACTTGCAGTAAACGTCCAATCTTCAACAACAGACACAACTGGGTATGCAGACACATGGACAGCAGTGACAGATATCACTACTCTCACTTCAACGAGTAAAGTTTACTTCCTACAAGAAACTGAAGACGGCTATTATGAAATTTACTTCGGAGATGGTATTCTTGGTTCTGCTCTTTCTGATGGTAATTTGATTCTGGTAGATTACTTGGTTTCAAATGGTACAGAAGCAAATGACATTGGAAGTCAAGATTCCAGTGCCTCAAGATCATTCAGTTCTTCCTTGTCTGATGTTGCGGACATTGCTATAGTCACCACATCGAATGGTGGTAAAGGTAAAGAAACATTAGACTCGATTAAGTTTAATGCACCAAAGGCTTTTCAGTCACAGAACAGAAATGTCACAACGAACGACTACAAGAGTTTTATAGAAACAAACTACACAAATGCCAGTGATGTCTTTGTTTGGGGTGGAGAAGATAACAACCCACCGGAATACGGAAAAGTTTTTGTTTGCGTGAAACCAACAAACTCCACAACACTGAACAACGAAGAAAAGATTAGTCTTCAAAACTTAATTAAAGATCAAAATGTAGTGAGCATAATTCCTGATGTTGTAGATCCAAATTACATTTACCTAAACATCACAAGTAAAGTTTTTTACGATGCAAATGAAACAACAAAAAGCACCAAAGATATAAAGACTCTTGTTGAAGAAAAAATCTTGGTGTTCAAAGTTCTCTCTCTGGAGAAGTTCTCTCGAAACTTACGATACTCTAAGTTCGTAAAAGAAGTAGATGAAACTGATCAGTCGATCATTAGTAACGAAACATCTATTCAACTAGAGAAAAGATTCAGCCCCTCGATTGGACAAGAAAAGTCATACACAATAAAATTTGAAAATCCAATCTACCATCCAGTAGCAGGATATCAGCCGGTAATTTCATCGTCTGAGTTTTCTTATACAAAAATAGACGGAACTGTGTGTGATGTTCATATTGATGACGACGGTAACGGAACACTAAGAATGTACGAATTAATTTCCGGCGTTAAAACATACATCTTAGAAAATATTGGATCCGTTGATTATAACACCGGAACATTGTCCATTGAAAAATTAATGCCAACTTCTGTTGCTGGTGGTGTGTTGAAGATTGTCTGTATTCCTGAAAACAAGGACATCCTTTCAGAAAGAAGTTCTATTCTAACACTAGACTCAAGTTCACCCGATTCCATCAATGTAACTGCTGAAGTATATTCCCCATACAGCACTACAATTTCACCTGCAAGTGTTTCTGTTCCATCTGCTGCTTCATCATCCACGACTAGCAACACCTCGTCTAGTAGTTCATCTAGTAGTTCATCTAGTAGTTCATCTAGCACTTCATCTTCCTCCGGATCCGGTGGTGGTGGTGGTGGATATGGTGGAGGGTATTGATAAATGCCGTTATTACTATTTGAACAGGCTGCTGGAGCAGGATCAGATCAACCGTCTTTGGTTGTCACGTTGCTCAGTCCCGAAGACGAACAAATTGAAAATCCAATCTCATCCATAATCTCAGAATATTTACCAAACTTTGTAAGAGACGATCATTCTGGTTTTGTTAGATTTGTAGAAGCATACTATGAGTGGATGGAAAAGAAAGAAAATCCATACGGAACATCGGCTACACTGATGGACACACTGGATGTTGACAGAACCCTAGATTCTTTTATAGATTACTTCAAAGAAACATACCTTCATGATTTCCCTAAGACTTTTGCAACATCAGTATCCGGAAACAAAGTAAACCAAAAAACAGTCCTCAAGAATATAAATGACTTTTATAAGGCAAAAGGTACTGAAAAATCATACAACCTTTTGTTTAAGATTCTGCATGACAGTGATGTTTCTTTTTATTATCCAAAGGAAGATATTCTTCGAGTATCTGACGGTAAATGGGTAGAGAAAAAATCAATTAAGATTACTAGCGAAAATGGCAACAGTAACTTCTCAATTAGAAATAGAACTGTTGAGCAAATTGATCCTTCGCTAAACGGAGCAGTAACGGCTTATGCAAATGTAGATAATGTTTACCAATACGAATTGAACCAATATAAAATTACAGAATTGTTCTTGACAGATATCAACGGAACATTCACCCAAGGATCAAAGGTTCAATGCACACTAGCAGACGGAACTAAAATTATAGAAGAGATCTATACTGTTCCATCAAATGTCACTATTTCTAATGGTGGTTTAGGATATAAATCTGGCGACACTATTGAAATTGACACGACTTCTTCTGACTATGTTTCTGGTTCTGGTGCAAAAGGTTCTGTCACCAGAGTTTCAAATACCGGAATAATCCAAACTGCTCAAATTGACAACTTTGGTGTCAACTACCAATCAAGCAACGATTCAAACTCTATACCAGTAACATTCACATCGGGTTCTGGATTTGGTGCCTCTGGTTCTGTTGATCTAGACGCACTTTGTACATATCCCGGATACTACGCAAACAATGATGGTAAATTAAGTTCCAACAAAAGAATGCGAGACAATGAACTATATCAAGAATATTCATATGTCTTGAAGACAGAAATTTCTCTCTCCGCATATAAAGAACAGGTTAAGAAATTAGTACACCCTGCGGGAACAAAGTTATTTGGTAATATTTCTGTATTCGATACAGTCTCTACAGTAACTCCATATAGCACACAAGTAAATCAAAGAAGACTGCCTGTTTTGGGAAGGTACGCACCGTATACATTTGAAACTCAAGATGGTCTTCGGAGTGCAACCGGATCTGGTAGTGAAGTAGATCTATATCCCAGAGGATTCAATCCCGGTGCAACCTCACCCAACCATTGTTTAGCAAATACTGGAGGAAGAATTGGAATTGAATCTACCGGGGATGGTGGTTTCACTGTTGGATCTTTTAGACAGGGAGAAGGGTTCACTGCTGCCAGTGGTGCGACTGGTGTAGTATTTGGTTGGCACAGAAACAGTGCGACTGGTGGTGCTTTACTTTTATACACTGCATCTACAGGAGGAACTCTTGGATTTACCTTCGGAGAAACTGTAACAGCAACTGGCGGAATGACTGCCTCTGTCACAAGCGTTCAGTTTGGAAATGGAACAGTGTATGAATTTGGTAGTCCTGTTCATGTTACAGGTGGTGCTGCACTAACAGCGGGAGCGACTGCTTATGGTGCTACAGGATATTGGGATGTAGAAAGTTCTCCTCAAGTTGATTCTGGTACAACTCTTGCTATTACTGTACAAAAATTCACCACAACATCAGGGTACACTGCGGGATATGATTTCACAATCGGAAATGTTGTTATCCAAGGTCCTGACAGTAACGGAAATATTAGTCGCGGTATAGTAAAAGACTGGATACCCGGTGCATCTGGTTCTACGAGTAATACATTAAAAATACAACTAACATCTGGTGATAATTTCGCCGCAGGAACAATAAACGAGATAGATAATAGAACAGGAAGTATTTCCGCATCGTATACTGTAAGTGGTTCAATGGCAGAAGAAGCAAACTTTAGGAATAAAATCAAGCACATAAAACTTGACGACTTCTTAACACTCACACCTACTTGGCAGTATCATAGCGATCACGGATATACAATCTAGGGGATAATAATGGCATCAGATGCAATGACAAAATCATTTTCTCTCACTTTCGCTGAAGATTTAGCGAACGAGTTTAACAACGATCAAACAGATCAGTACTTTTTGTACTTTGGTAAGATAGATTCGTGGACTAATTCTCCATATTCTACCGCCAGCATTGCTACACCAGCAACTAATGTTGATTCTGTAGAAAAAGCAAACTTTGCAATGAGAGATGGTGTTGCTGCAAAACGAATTTCATCAAGAAATATTTATCATATGATTCCCAGAAATAACTGGACGGTTGCAACTGTTTATGATGAATATAGTCACACAGCAGAAATGTTAAGTACAACAACAGTTAAGACATTCTTTGTGTATACTTCTACCGGAAATATATACAAATGTCTCGACAATTCAGGTGGAGGAGAATCTTCATATGAACCAGATCACACAATCACATCACAAGTATCATACAGTGACGGATATGTTTGGTTGTTTATGGGTAGAGTTCTAGAAGATGCAAAAGATTTTATAACAGAATCATACATTCCAGTTCAGTTTGCACTAGACAACTCCGATAATTATATTAATCAATGGAACGCTCAACAAGCAGCAGTAAATGGAGCAATAACAAAAATTAATGTTACAGTTCCGGGTGGAGGAGTTACCGCTGCTGCTTGGACAAAATCATCATACAGTGCAACCAGTAGTGAAGAAACTGACAATGAAATTGGTGCGAATGCAGGCGTTGGTTCTACTACAATTGTTATTGATTCAAGCGAAAGCAACGCGGATGATTATTATAATTCATATGCAATTTACATAAGCAGCGGACCTGGTGTTGGACAAAGAAGACCTATCACCGATTATGATGCTTCCTCTAGAACAGTAACATTTGCAGAACCGTTAATTACCGCCATCAGTCAATCTGTGGGTGGAGTTCCGGGAAGTCGATACAAAATTATACCAAACCTTGTGGTTAATGGAGATGGCGTTTCCGCAGAAGCGATACCCACCTTAAATTCTGCATATGAAATTACAGGCGTTTCTGTTATAAACAATGGATACGACTATACAATAGGTGAAATAGATGCATATCCAAAATCTGTATCTGGTGGTAACATTGGTTCTGACAATATTGTTGGTCCTACATTTGATGTGGTAATTCCACCAACAGGTGGACATGCAAATAACATTCTAGACGAACTTGGTGCTACCAAAATAATGATCAGAACTGTAGTAAAGGGTTCTGACACAAACTTCACCACAGCACAAGACTTTAGGCAAATTACTCTAGTCAAGAATCCTCTACTTCTCGGAGGAACGAACGATGGTAAAATTGCAGGCTCTGAGATTGTAAGAAGAAAACAGTTGAAAGTGGTAAAACCTTGGTTCTTGAATAACAGTTTCAATGATTCGTCTTTCACTACAGGAAATTCTGTAATGGGAGAAAACACAAGAGCAACAGGTAAAATTGAAGCATGGATCAGTGATGCAGATGGTTCCGTGGGAACTCTCGAACTTTCCAACCTACAGGGAAACTTCGACATTGAGGATCCTGCTTCAACTCTAACACGAATTGTATTTCCATCAACATCAACTGGTAACACAGGCGATTTTACCGCAGGTAATGTTGTGAAACAAACAAACAGTGGTCTTGTTGCACAGGGTAAGGTAATTTCTTGGACTGCTCCCGATGGAGGTCCGTATGAATTGGTTGTGCAAGTAACATCGAATTCATTTAGAACCTCGACTATTCCTTTAAATAACTCTGTAATAGAATACAACCCACTTGGAACTGCAACGACTGGGGTTGATTGGTTGCAAACCAGCGTGGTAGAGAGAAAGATGGGGGAACTCATTAAGCATTTCTCATCCCCAGATGGATCTACTTTTGAATTCTTCACTTTTCCCACAACAAACGGATATCAAAACATTGCAAGAGCCAATAAATTAACAGATGTTCAAGACGAAGATACACTGGAAAGATCATACAGGCTATCCACCCAGATGATAATCGAAGACAGCGGTTCTGGTTTGGGTGCAGGATCCTATACTAAAGACGATACATTCTATCAAGTAAATTACGAAGCAACAGGAATAACAGGAAGTATAGTCACAGGTAAAGTTGTAGATTGGTCTGCAACAAATGGCAACACTGGTGTTGTAACACTAAACGATGTTCGAGGTACATTTAACACAGGTGGTTTCTCCGGTTCGGCTAATCACTCAATTACGTCAATTTCCCTACCAGAAATTAAGGTGGGGTCGGGCGAAGTCTTATACATAGAGAATATAAGACCTGTTACTAGAGGCATCGAACAGGACGAAGAAATCAAAATCATGATTGGATTTTAGGAGTAACACTTAATGGTTTACAGTTCAACACTTTTTAACACCGATCCTTACTGGGATGACTACGACGAGGAAAAGAAATTCCTTCGTATGTTATTTAAACCCGGCAGAGCAGTTCAAGGTCGTGAACTAACTCAACTCCAAACTATCGTTCAAGATCAAATCAAACGATTTGGAGATCATGTATTTAAAAATGGATCGAGAGTTCTTGGTGGAGAACTTTCCAATCAAGATGTTACTTTCCTTCGTGTGCAAACATCCGATCAAACAAGTCTTGCTGATTTGGATGTAACCTCCCTAATCGGAACAGATCTTGTTACAAATACTGCAATTGGTAATGACACAAGAAGAGCGAAGGTGCTTCATGGTATAACCGGATCAACATCAGACAACGACAACTATTACATTCTAATGGTTCAGTATGTTGATGGTGGTGGTGATGTTGGATCTCAGTTTACTGCCGGCGATGTTGTAAAGGGAACAACAGGAACAAACACATATGTTGCTAGAGTTGGAACAACCCAAGGCGTTTCTGATACAGATGCTGCAATTGTAAATGGTGTAACAGGAACCGCAAAACTTACCACTACACAGGATGGTATTTTCTTTGTCGATGGGAGTTTTGTCAAGAATGACACTCAATCAACTTCTCCATTTTCTCTTACTGGCGCAAGCGAAAACATTAGAGATTTTTCTGCTCCTACGAGTAGAATTGGTTTTAACATTGACAAGACTATTGTAGAACATACGGAAGACTATACACTCCGAGATCCTGCATCTGGTTCTTTCAACTACAATGCACCAGGCGCAGACAGATATAAAGTAGATCTTAAACTTGACTTCAAGAATTTCGTAAACGACTCCTCATATGGTGCAAGTGGTTTTGGTGATCCTGACTTTATTGATATGGTTCGATTCGTAAATGGTCAGTTGAAAGCAACAACTAACTACACCGAATACTCTGAGATCGAAAAGAATCTTGCGAGAAGAACATACGACGAATCAGGCTCGTACACCACAAAACCATTTGAAATTGACATAAGAGAATCTCTCTCTGATCTCGGTGGTCCGTACTCTTCGAGTGAGGGTGGTAGTGAAACTTCGGCTGCGGTAGGACTCCAACCCGGAAAGGCATATGTCTTTGGGTATGAGTACGAAACACAAGGAACACAATATGTTCTTATCGACAAAGCAAGAACAACCCAGACTCTAACTTCCCAACCAGTAAACGATGCAGTCTTTGGTCAGTACATCAAGGTATCACCAAAGGCGAACATGTCAATGACTGGTGGGTTTGGTAACCTTCTTTCTGGTAACTACCCACTAATTCAACTCAAAGATGGTGGTGGTAGAACTGGATCAGCAAGAGTTCGTCAGATAATTCCAAACAACGACTTCAGCAACGCTGCTGGTATGACTGCAATTGCTCAGACATACAACATGTATATGTTTGATATTAATCTAGGAAGCACATCTGCTGGTATTACTTCGTTTGGAAACATCACAACAGTCGGTGAAACCAGTCTTGGTGCTGGCAGTTTAACTGCTGGATTTGTTATTGGTACAGGAGGAACTTCTGCTACAGGAGGAACACTCCTGTTCCAACCAAGTTTTAACACATCAATATTCCCACTTCCCGTTGGAAATTCCGTAAACAATGTTTCTGACCTAACATACAGAATATACAAAGGGTTCACATTCAGTACCGCAGACAAAGCGACAGTAACTACACTTTCATCTGGTAGTGATTCGTTGCAGTTTGTTGGTACATCTGACATCACAGATGACAATTCTCTTTTCCCTACAGACAAACAACAGTTCTACACTTTAACATGCAACCTCGGCGGAACCACCGATGCAGGTAGAACTGGCGAAAGAGTATTGACTGACTTGCTGAAGATTAAGAAGTCTACAGATAACAAGTCAATTGAAATTGGACATGCAACAACACTTAGCAAACAACTTCATCCCGGTGACTATACTTTAATTTCAACTATGGATGTTGCTGCACCGTTTCTTTATAGAAAGAAAACCAAGACAGCAGGAACTACTTCATATGCAGTTGATAATGGAGCATCGGTTAGCCTTTCTGGTTCTGCTGGTGCTTACTACATTCCTCTCAGTCATCATGACATCATCGACGTTACCACTATACAGGATAACAATAATACTGTTTCTACTGCTACTGGACTAGCAGCGTCAGATGTTAAAGATGCCTTCATTCTGGACAACGGACAAAGAGATAACTACTACGATTATGGTAGACTATACCTCAAACCAGATCTTGGGGTAGATGGAATTACAGGAAGCATCAACCTCACAATCACGTATGATCATTTCACACATGCTGCCGGTGAAGGACCATTTGTAGTAGACTCCTATACTCACGCCACTTCTGGGTTTACTTTCGACAACATTCCAATATACACAAGTCCAAAGACTGGTAGGAGTTATTCTCTCAGAAACAGTATTGACTTCAGAGGAACAAAGCAAACTGATAATACAATTAAACCTGATGGATTGAGCATCAAGAGTTCTTCTGACTTTAGAGCAGACTATGCACATCACCTTTCCAGAATTGATAAAGTTATTCTTACTAAGGAAAGAAAGTTTGATGTTATTAAGGGTATCCCTGCTCTAAACCCAACGACTCCACCAGATCGTGCAGATGCAATGACTCTATATGTTCTGACTGTTCCTGCATACACATACAACATTGATGACATCAATACCAAGTATGTTGAGAACAAACGATACACCATGAGAGATATTGGTGCTATTGAAAAGAGAGTAGAAACTCTAGAGTATTATACAAGTTTGTCCTTACTCGAACAGCAGACAGAAAACAGGTCCTTTGTTGATGCATCAGGAGATGACATCTTCAAGAATGGAATCTTGGTAGACGCATTCAGAGGACACTCTATTGGTGATGTACTCAACCCAGACTATGCATGTTCGATTGACTTTGAGAACGGACACCTAAGACCTCCATTCACCGCTAAGGGTGTGGAATTAGAAAACCATTCCAATTCTGGAATCACAATCTCTCCTGACGGAATTGCAACTCTAAACTATACGATAAACCCACAGTTTATCTGGCAACCATTTGCTAGTAGTTGGGTGAAAGCAAACCCATTCAATGTTCCAAACTTCATGGGTACTCTTGAATTCAATGATCCGTTTGATAATTGGTGGGATGAAAACTACAAACCAACAGTCAAGATCAACAGTCAAGGCGAAAATGATCGATGGAAGGTGAAAAATGAAAACACCTCCTATGGTTTTGGTACTCAATGGAACGATTGGGAAGTAATCTGGTCTGGAAGAAATATCACAGAGAGTGATCTATACAGTGATCGTGGTAGAGACTTCCTTGGTAATATTACAACCACCGATCTTGCTAAGAACGTAGAACAGAGAACATCAATTGCAAATGATGCAGCGATTCGTTCTACAGAAACAATCAAGACGAACCAAGGACGAACTGGAATTCGTATTCGTAAACTACCAGAAAGACTTGAAAAACTGGTAAACGATAGAATTGTAGATGCAAGTGTTGTTCCTTACATGAGATCGAAGACAGTAACATTCAATGCATATGGATTAAAACCCAACACAGCATTATACCCATTCTTTGATGGAGATCCAGTATCTTCACATTGCGGACCTTCTGGTGGTGCTTCTGGTGGTGCAATTGTATCAGGACCAAGTGGTGATATTGAAGGAGCGTTCTTCTCTATCCCAGTCGGTAAGTATAAGTCTGGAGATAAACTCTTCAGAATCACCGACGATACTGCAAATAATTTGTCTCTTACGACAACAGCCGCAGATGGTATCTACTACTCAGGTGGTGTGGTTGATCAACGAGATGGTACTATAGTATCAACAAGACCTATCGTGTCCAGAAGACAGGTAGTCAATGATGATTCTATTGT
>JGI24006J15134_10001465_pt1 | contig 13440 bp, 24 predicted proteins | sample LinPmetageLP53_FD_15134 | JGI IMG/M metagenome (IMG submission 15134) | reverse complement strand
CGCAAGCGTGATCAGAGAAGTGACCGAGCACGGGTGCGAATCGGGTATCGTTGGCGATCTGATCTATTATTCTGACACTGTAAAGTTTTACAAAAAACATCGCGGCGATATTTCCGCGTTATTGGCTGAAATGCTCGACTCTTGCGGGTGCGGTGTCTCGGGTCTGTTNGGCGATAAGTGGGACGAATTTGATCCGCTGGCTGATGATACCCAAAATCAAAACCTTCTAGCGTGGTTNGGNTTNGANGAAACCGCTCGCCAGATCGCTGATCAGATCGGGGTGGAAGTATGACACGCCGCACACTGATCGTTATGATTCAAACACGGCTGCAAAGCCTCTACACCGGCTTTGCTGGGGAAGGGAACATATGCACCTATGATCTAAACCGCTTGATTGAGTACTACCGTGTACTTGCCGTGCATAATGCACTTGATCAGCAATGAATACGAGCGGGTTTAATCTACGGATTGGACCTGCTTTCTATTTTTTTCTGGGGGCGCGCGTGGCCGTCCTTGCCTGATCAGCAAAAGCCAATCTTGGCAGTCAAGCCCACACCGCGGCCTGGCCAGGCTCCAATCTGGTTCAGGTCGCAACAAGGACAAAAATCATGGGACCAATTGAACATCTACAAGAATCTTGCACGTGGGAACACCCCGCGTACTATGGCGGCCACTCCCCAGAGGGGGATTACGTGATCTATTCTCAAAATCGGGATAGCTCTATCCTCGAAAAAACCAACTATGATGAAATTTTGCGGGTCTTAACAGAAGCGCAAGAAAAGCACCCGGAAGCCCCCGAAGTAGAGGGCGAAGAATACACCCCTTGGGTTTACGATTTTCGTGCGGGCCATTGGGGTGTTGGCTGGGTTGAGTACATCATTGTACGCAAAGAAGCACCCGAGCCCCTGCTAACAATGGCCGGGGAGATATTCTGTGCCTTATCTGATTACCCCGTGTTCTGTGAGCATAAGTATTCAGAAGCTCAACACGAAGCAATCTGCGAGTATTGGGAAAATTGCGGGTCACAAGAGAAAATGGATTATTTGATTCAATCGGGTATGTCTGAAGNCGAGGCGGATCGCTTAACCGATCTGGACGAAGCGCCGCCTATGCCGGATAGCGTTTACGATGAATTATCGCAGTCTGAAATGTTTAGTTGATTTATGAAAGGGTAAGAAAATGCAAGTAGAATATAGAATTGAAGTTGAACAGGATGACCAGCCGGTTCGGGGTAACGCCCTTGATTCGGGTGATCCTGATTATGACAAAAAAGTAGAGGCCGAAATTATCGAGCGGTTAGAGCGCGGCGATGTTTGGGCTTGGGCTTCTGTTCGGGTCGTCGCCTTTGTGCCGGGGTACGGTCTGGAGGGTGACGACTACTTAGGCGGCTGCACTTATGAGAATGAGGAGCGGTTCAAATCCGGCGGGTATTATCCCGATATGATCGACGCCGCCCGCGCTGAACTGTTTCACAAAATTGGCATGATGCACGATCTTGGCGGTCTTTTGATGGATAATGAGGAGCTGAACACCCTCATATGGTCCATAGAAAAAAAATCCCCGTACAAAGTTACGGTTATTGAGGAAAAGCCAAAGGCTAGCCAAATTTATACCGGCGGGCGTTTCAGAGTCGAGCTAAAGACTGAACACGGGCGCGATGATCGGTTAAGCTACCTGCTTACCCCTCAAGCCGTCGAAGCTTACCTTTCAGGTGTTGCTGAGTTTATCGGGCCTAATTCATAAACAACTTAAAAGCCAATGGCCGGGAAACCCCCGGCTTGCGGCTTATTTTGCCTAAGCCTGGCATATGCCAGGTTGCCACCACTTTTAACAGGGACCAAAGAAAATGAAACCTTTTGAAGCTATCCAAAAATCCGTTCAGGTCGTGTGGGGTGAAGAGTATCCCAACATAGAAACCACGTGGGGCGAGTGGCTAACTGAGTCAAGTGAACCCCATATCCTTGCCGCCGTTTTCCCTGAATATGCCCTATGCCCCCCTGAACCGTTCTCCGTGGTTGACTACACCGCTTTTGACAAGTGGGTCCGGGTTCAAGAGCTGGCCAGCGATCACGCGGGTCGTTCTATCTATTTCGATTCGATCAACCCCGGTCGATTCAATTTCTACTGGTCCGATTCGGACTAACCCCTACAAGCTAACCAACCAACAAGGACAAGGACAAGAACATGAAAGAGAAAAAACCTAGCGGGTCAAATCCGGATTCTGAATCCTCAGAAAGTGATTCGGGTCGGGACGATTCAGGTCGGGTCGCTGCGATATCGTTTCACTTAAACTTTCCAGTTTTTTTATTAAACCACTACTTAGGAGGTAGAGATGTCTAAATGTTTATGCGGTGCCTATGATTATTGCGGTGCCTGTTACCCCGCGACGTATAGGGCATATATTGCTCAAGAAAATGGCGAGATTGAAGAGGGTGAAGAGTATCAAGAACCCGAAGAAGATGAGGACGTGGTTCGTTCTGAGAGATCGGGGAGGGAGCGATGAGCAAGGATCTTAAGTTAAGGTACGTCCCTAAGTACAAGCGAGAATTGGGCGAGGGCATAACAAGAGAAGCAATCTTCCGCTCAATCGACCAAATGCACCGCGCCGGACTAATCGATAGGGCGCAGGCGAACACAATCGCCGATTGCGTTTGGATTGCGCAGTCCGAGCTAAGGGCCGAGAGGAGCGGGTCACAATGAAAGGTAGAAAACGACGCGGGTCAACCACGATCTCGCATCCCGAGTATGGGCACGTTGAGTGGGTCGATACGAATGATTCGGGTACTCGGATTCAAATCCGATATTGGGATCCTCGTGACGGAGGTTTTATTAAGCAGTGGGTCGACTGGACCCTACCAAGGAAAGAGAGCTAACTATGTTGTTAAAATTTGCAGGACTACGGGAAGAACCAAGGAAAGGCCGCTCTTTTGATGTTTGGGTTGATGCAGCTTCTATAAGAACAGTTCGTCACAAAGAACGAGAGTTCTACGTATCAAGCCGACCAGAAGATAAAATAAACTGTATTTTTCTCGGGTTTCAGGATGGTTACTTATTTTTGTGCCCTGAAATGCACCCGCTAGAAAGTATGGAAGAACTTGTTAAGTTAATTAACCAAGCAAAAAGAAAGAGCTAACCATGACAAAAAGAAAATGCAGCCATTGCGGTGCCACGGGTCACAACATCACTACGTGCCCTGTCTTGAAACAAGAGCGAGCGAATGCCCATGTGCTTGAGGACTTGCGAAGCGACTGGAGAAAGGAGCGCCGAGAGCGGGAACGGCTAGAACAAACATGGGCTCTGGTTGAGCTGGTCAACACCATGGCTACGGATATGGGCGTTACTCTCTATCTGGACGTTGATATTCACGGCGGCGTCTACACTGAAACGTCGGGACACCTACACCTCGAAGACGCTGCGGCGGTTCACGCGTTTATGGGCGCGATTGAGCAGGTAAGGAAGAGCAATGATTGAGCTATTATGTGACGAATATAAGACGTGGCAAGAAGATCCTATCTGCCAAGTTTGCGACAATAGCGTGATGGAGCTGGCGGAAGATGCGGAGAATCGGGAGCTGTGCCCTAGCCCCCGAGCAGAACTATCGGCGTGTAACAATTGCGGCACTACGTACATAGACACGATTAACATTCGGGTTCAGTGGATGCCTGCCAAATACCTGTACGATAGGGAGCCGTTTAAAACGCGACTTTACTTTGAGACGGTTGACGGTAACAGCCTAGAGTTGTCAACCGTGTCTTGGGGCGGCGTCGACGCTGACATTGTCGCGTGGCCCGACGAGAGCCTAGCTGGTCTGGTCAATAAGTTTTTCGGCGAAGAGGTGTTTGAGTCAATGCTTCAGGATTACGTTAACGGCATGAAGAAAGACGGAGCACCCGTAAAAGTTGAAGGCTTAGGCCAACACATGATCCCAGAGACACTAGGGTTTTTCCGCGCCATTGAAATCTGATTTACAGCCCCATGCTTTATTGTTACGTTGAATCTCAATTTTAATGAGGCGCTGCGCGGCGCTGGGGAAAATTTTAATGCAAGAGCTAACCAACCATGTCGTGGAATATCTAAAAACCTATGTGCCGGAGTTCGGGTCGGACCCAATACTAGCAAGGACGCTGTTAAATGCACTGGTAGCCGCCTACCCGGAGGGTCGGGTCATATCAAGTGACGGGAGCCTCTACTTATTCGACGGTGCTGTCTGGAACCGCATAGAGCACAACACCTTAATATCAATGGCACTGCTATTTGACGGCCTATGGCTCGATCTGGACAAACCCAAGAGATTGACGGTGGGATTAGCTAAGGCGCAATCTGTTGCAAGCACCACCCTGCTGATTCATGACATATTAAAGAAGAAGCATTTTGAGACGGTGCCCCTTGGCGTTGCAGGCAAAGAGGGATTCTGGACTGCGACGGAAGACGGTATCGAGATGCTGGAGCACAGTCCTGATAACCTTTGCACCTGGTCTTATGACTTCGCTATCGATGACAAGAACAAGCCCAATAACTGGTATAAGTTCTTGTGGTCTTTATGGCGGGACGACCCTGACGTTAGCGGCAAGGTCGATGCACTTCAAGAGTGGATGGGCTGCTGTCTAATTGGGCGCAGTACGTCTTTTGCCCGGTGCTTGCTGCTTGTCGGAAAGGGCGGCAACGGCAAGTCCGTGCTCATGGATGCGATAGCGGCTTGTTGGCCAGAGGAGCAGGTCTCAAGCGCCAGCCCTAAAAGGTGGGACCATGACTATACCCTTGCAAGCTTGCGGGATAGTCGTCTGAACATCTGTGCTGAGTTACCAGAGTACAATGCCCTGGAGTCTAGCGATATGTTTAAGAGCGTAATCGCCGGTGACCGTTGCGCGGGTCGACTGCCTTACCAGCCCCCGTTCAGCTTTGTACCTCGTGCAGGTCATATCTTTTCTGCGAATGCTCTGCCCTCAATCGGGTCGGGTGATTACTCTGACGGGTTCTTCCGGCGGTTTCTCATCATGAGCTTTAACCGCTCATTCACGAATGACTACGCACTTGAGCGCAGAAGTCAGGACGAGATCCTGGGTGAGCTAAGAGAAGAGCAGGCGTCGATTGTCTATTGGGCACTGGAAGGTGCAGTTAGGCTTGCCCAGCGTGGCGCGTTTACTCTTCCCGAATCCCATCGTGAGACAATAGCTCAGTGGCATTCAGATAGTGATCCCGTTAAAGACTTTACAGAAGCTTGCTGCACGATGGGCGACAGTACGCTCTCCGATTTGTTTGCGGATTTTAAGGACTTCTGCTCGGCAACAGGGAGGCGGCACGGGTCATCAAGGGGGCTGGCAAAACGGCTCCGGTTGCTCGGCTACACTCACGCGAGAAGAACAACCGGGACGCATTTTAACCTACAGGCCAAGGCCCGATCTTCCTGGTCAGACTGCCCCATCGAGGTCTTCTAACCACGCACCGCAAGGGATGCCGCAGGCTTTCTCAAACTTAACCGCCAAGGGGAGGCTCGGTGTAAAGCTTCCCTTGAGCAGCCTGCACATATGTTGCGGAGTGATAGAGATATCGTCGCAAAGTGAGTGCTGTGTCTTCTCTTCCCCATCAAGCCAATACTTTAAAAGCTTAACCCCTCTATTTGGTAACTTCGATAACTTTCTTTTCGGCATAACCTAACCTCTCAATCAATTCTTTAGCTTCTAAAAACCCGTTGCAGACCGCAGCATACCAGCCACGCTCTCTCAATGCTTCCAACCAATACTTCTGCTCGTCACTTACTCGACCGCCTTTTTGGCGCTTAAGCTCAATCGCGCAACCGTTATATCTCGTGACTTCCCCGTCTGCCGTGAGCGTACAGTGATCGAAGACCAAGCAGTCACTAACCCCCTTCTTGAGCCCCTCGGCACGGAGCCTGGCCCCTTTGATTTGGGCGCGTTTTCCGTAGCCACCGTGCCCTTCGTTAGGGACGTGACACCAGAGCAATTTGAGACTGTCGAGATACTTGGCAAGCTGCACTTGCTCGTCTCTTTCGAGCGGCACGTCGGGCTTTGCTCGCTTTTTCCTTTTCTGACCTGCACCCTTCCACGCTTCATCAAAACTACCTGAATCCTTTTGCTTTCGTTTATAAAAATTGCCGATCGCTTGCTCGATGCGCTTGCGGTGTTCGTCTGACATTGACAACTCCAAGAAATCAGTTTAAATTAAGACTGATCCTTGGCTTCGTCCTTGTTGTCATTGGTTAGCTCGAAGAGGCTTGGGTGTAAAAACCCCGGCCTCTTTTTCTTTAGCTACTCTCCTGGTTGCCACATCGAGGCATGCATGTCGGCCTCAGTCATGCCGTCATCCTCCTCCTCTTCGTCATCGTTGTCGCAGTCAGGATCATCGGCGTTGCTTCGCATCTCATCCTGCTCATCTTGATACTTCCGGTCTGCTTCATCGTGAGGATTGACACTCGTAGTGCCCCTGTGTCCAAAGCTTCGCATGTCAGGATTCATCTCATTGTGTCTGTCACTTCTGCTCATTGTTAGCTCCTTGGCTTAATGGTAACGCGAGATAGACCATACGATCTTCTCGACTTCTGATTGCCCTAATGGCGGGCGGCATTTGTTTTCATTGATTGATAACAACAACGCCGAAACCTCGTCAGCCGTGTGGCCCCTCTTAAAGAGCCGACCGCACAAGCTTGATAGTGCGTTGTTTCTATAATCATCAATCACCGGGATGTCGTCAAAATTCCCGGCCTCGACCGCAGGCATAGGGACCGCCGGTGCTCTTGGTTTCTCTTCGGTCACTATCTTGTACAACCACGGGGGAAACTTTTGCAGCTTGAACCTAGTAGGGCAGCGGTCAAAGGCGTACCTGCTGCCGGAAGCGTGGAGGGACGGCGGCAGGATGACGTGCCCACCTTTTGATCGGAGATCAAGGCCAGGCTTAAATCCAACCAAGTTTTTCACGTCCACACCTTGGAAAAAAAGATGCCACCCGCCACCGCCTGTTCGTGCTCTAGGCGTCTTCTTAAAATACCCAGCCTTATCCCCGTCTAAAAGACTTGTGAGGCTTTGACGGCCTTTCTCGCCGTCCACGTCGAGGACTGTGATGCTGCCGCAAGCTAGGGCAAGGTTGTAGTTAGGGTTGTCAGCAAACCACGCATCAACCTGCCCCGCATCAAGGCTCGCGTCTTTCCAGCCCCGCCGCGTTGCGGGGTGCTTGCCGGGGGAAGAGCACTCTGATCCTTCGCGGCAAGTACACCCAGCGCCTTTTATAACCCCATGCGCCGGGAAGATAGGCCAGCCATTGCGCGTGAACCAGAGTGCCCAATTTTTCACTACTCAAACCCAGCCATTTCATCACTCGGCGGAGGAGGAGCATCGGCGCTGCAACTAACCATGTGGGCAGGGGCTAGGCTGTCAGGGTACTGACCACGGGAGACCTGCTTGAATATTTCACGGAGCCCCGCCTGCATCGCTTCGGTAAATTGGAGAGGGTCTTCTATGTTCAAGTGATTCAGTAGCTGGGCATCCGTAATGCCTGCTTCCGCGAACGACTTCGCAACTTTAGCCATAGCTTTCTTGTTTGCCGCAGCAGTCCGAAGCTTCTTGGGCTTGGCCGCTGGGGGCAACAGTACAGCCTTCACTTCCTCCGGTGCTGCCTTCTGCATGACTACCGGCTCATTATTGTAATCCATCACTTCTTCGCGGGGCATAATTCCCCGCAATGCGTCGGCAAAAGCATCGCGGCAAGCGAAGCCCCGTGCCCGCATCTGCAACATACGCTCAGGGTATTGTGACCACGGGCCTTTGTTTCCCCACAAACTTGCCCGCTTCGCCTGATCGACACTGAATGTCCTAACGGTCTCAATTACCTCATCCCCGGCCCGCCGCTTAACGCAGCAATGCGCTGTTGCTTGCGGTGTCCCGTTGTCCTCCAGCCACTCAGTGATGCCTGCGAAATTGGGGTGACTCTGACAGACAGCGAGAAGACCATCTCCCCAGACGGTGGGCTTGCCCCGGATGACTGCTATATTCTGGAGAGACTGCATAGGGCTCAAGCCTAAGTCTGCTCCCATTATTACCGTCGCAACAATGTCGTCCGGCTTACCCTGGTATGCCTGCGGGATAGCCTGTGTACGTGACACCATTTCCGCGAAACGTGTTAACTCGTCGAAACTGTTTGGGTTGAATTGTGCTAGTGCGCTCATCTTATATCTCCAGGGTCTTAAAATTGGTGCTAACGCGGCGCTTGCCGTTCTTATCTGCTCCGAATGTGAATTTAGCGCCGTCGCAAAAGTCTATGCCGCGATGCTCGCCGATAGCCGCAATAAAAGAATTCTCAATTTCCTTTTTGCGCTTAGTCATTTCCTTGATCTGCGGCACGAGCTTCTTCAGCTCTTTAGCCAGATCCACCTGATCATCAGTGCAGTCGAGCATCTCGTGATGAGCCTGCGCTAAACGAGCAAGATTCTTACGGCACCCATCAGTTGGGTCGGACGGCGGCATCTCGTCGCCATCAACGTACCGCTTCCAAAACTCAATGCCGGACTTAACAAGATAATCAAACCGCTCGGGGTCGGCATTCACTACATAAATCTCCGGGAAGTCGGTACTGCTAAAGTGAACAGCTAGAATACATGCTGGAGACTTCGTTATGCCACAGTGCCAAATACACTGATCGCGGTATCCCGGATGGACGTCATCTGTCCACTCCTCCCCGTAGAGTTCGCGGTCTGCTCGGTAGCCAAGCTTGGTTTCAACGCAGTACAGCGGCTTGCTGTGCCGATTTGACTCAACGGCAATAAAATCAGGCGTGTCCCTAAACCGGACACCATCAATCTCTTCGGTGTATGTTTTCCCCGGCTTCAAGACGACTTCGATCCCGTGATGTTGCAACTTACGGTGTACCATTTTCCCTAGCGCCTCTTCCATCAGAAGACCTATTTCCATATAGGTACTTGAAACATCCCTCTCTTCGCCCTTCTTAGAAATCTGAACGTCGTGTGGACCCCTGAACGTACATGTTCCCACGATAGACTTGATATCAGAAGAACCTATACAATTGCGCCTCGACCAATACTCTAGCCATGCCGTCTGTTCATCCGTCTTAACTGCTTCCATAATTTTCTCCTAAATGATTAGCTTGTGTTGATACTAAGTGTAATGAATGCTAACGTCAACTTTATTCCACATATATGACAAAAACATTAGGAGATAATCATGGGTAAGCAGCGATGGGAAAAAGTAGCGGCTCTCTGGAAGAGCAAGAAATCAGGCGTGTTAACAGGGCAGCTTGAGGGCGTCCTGGGTGTGATGTTGAACGGTCGTCGGGTTATCCTGCAAGAGAATGATAAAAAAGAGGGCGAAAATCATCCCGACTTCTTTTTAAGTCTTGCACCCGACGACGACGAGCAAGGTCAGGGCGGTGGCAACGGTGGCGGTAATGGCGGCGGCGGCCAGAGCTGGTAAGAGCCCAAGTGGACCACTTGAGCACTGGGGTAATTATTACCATCGTTGGAATAGCCTCAGTGCCCCTTCTGTTAGTGCTAAGGGCAAAGGCAGCAACGCGGGCTCTAAATAGACGCATTGCGTCAGAACTAAATCGGGCAAAAGTTTGGAACAAGGACCGAAAAATCTAGGGCTATCCCTCGGCAGCCTATTTTCAGGCATCGGCGGGATGGACCTTGGCCTCGAAGCTGCTGGGATTGGTAAGACGATCTGGCAGGTAGAGAAAGATCCTTATGCTAGGCGAGTGTTAAAAAGGCACTGGCCCGACGTGCAGAGGTTTGATGATGTCAAAGCAGTTGGAGCTACTAGCCTCAGACGAGCACACGTCGTCCACGGCGGCTTTCCCTGCACTGATACAAGTGTATCGGGACAGGTTGTTAGGGACCAAGCTGGGCTGGATGGGGCACACAGCTCCCTTTGGTGGGAGATGCTGCGAATTTGTGGCGAGTTACTGCCCGAGTTTATTATCGTGGAGAACCCCCCAGGACTCATTACTAACCGAAACGGAATGGCAGAGTGCTCAGTGGTCTTTCCGATATCGGCTACAATGCGCGGTACGACACTCTGTCGAGTTCAGCCTGCGGTGCCCCGCACGTTAGGTTTAGAGTTTTTGTCATTGCACAAAGAGTCGTTCCCGACCCTGACGGCAAGAGATTACCGAAGCGGGAAGGGCTGGAAACCAACTGGGCATACGCCACAACTCCCGGAAGTGCTCGGTGGTTTAGTGAACCCGACGTGGGCAGAGTGGCTAGGGGGGTTCCCAATAGGGTGGACCGAATGCGATGCCTTGGAAACGCCATAACGCCCGCCGTTGCTTACCAAGTTGGACTCGCCCTTAGAACAATGATAGAATGCACTGCCCCGTCCGTAGCAACGTGAGCTGTACGAATCCCCCAAACAGATTTTTATATTTTACAAAACTTAGGGCGGGGCACCATCACCACCATTGGTTCATCAGCGTATACGTAAACGTCTTGAACCCGGTGAGGGATATTTGCTTGTAACAGATATCAAGAAACTCCTCGAAATCTTTTTCCTCTGCCCACACCTGGCATCCAGCCGACCAGCGGTTTACGAATTTAGATGCTTTACCTGCTCGGTGTAGGTTGCAGGCAAAGAGGCCGGACTCTGGCTGGCCTTGTCTGTCGATAGTTTTGTCTCTGTTGTAATCACGGAACACGGACACTGGGCCTGTTTGGATCAACGCCCTCTTCCCTCGGTGTGTCCCAATTTCATACGCACCCCGATACTGGCCACACGCCATCACTGCTGTGCCTTTTACGTTCATCGGGTGTTCTAAGTAATACGCCCCAGGATCAACAGTACCGTTCCAGTAGTGACCGCGCCAGTTGCCATCCCATAAATATAACACGCCCAGAGTGTCGTCGAATGTGTTCGCCGTGCCCGATCTATTCCTGATTCCATAAATATTTAAATCGTAATCGTATTTTGGATTATCGAAAACTTTGTACCCTAGTTGTTTCATGTGGGCTAAGACTGGTGGAAGCATTAAGCTTTTTCCAGCATTTTAAGGGCGGCTTTCCAGCCACCGGGGCGCTTGCTTTCTGGAAAGGATTCCCACCACTCGTTATAAGAACCCTTGCCTAGCATTTTACCGCCGAACTTCTCTAAAACTTCTTCTTGCGCTGAGTGCCCAGGGTGGTCGGCGGCGTGTCCTGGACGGTGCCCCGCTATGCTTCTTCGTGCTGTGTCATAGGCAGTGTCACTTAAGCTTCCCTTGCCTCCGCTTTCTAAAAATTTATCAAAATCGTGCAACTCGAAGTCTTTAGTTTTGGGGTTGTATCGGCGAAGCTCTGCATGCAGATGGACCCCGCTACCTATGCCCGTGTTACCCATTAAACCAATAGTGCCGCCTCTTTTTACAGTGTCGGCTGGACGGTATCCCGGCTTCCCTTTTTGACCACTTTCTCCGCGAAGAGTAGGGGCGTCTTTCATGTGGAAATACCGAACCCTGAAACGGTCATTGCCTTGACCATATTCAATCTCCATGCGGTTACCTGTGGCGACAGGTTTTTGGGACTTGTCCTTTGCGTAAATTACTTTGCCGTCCGTCATGGCAACAAGCGGCAAATTTTCGCCCTCACTTAACGGCGCGTAGTCGTCGCCCTCATGCTGCCGGTCTTCTTTGTGGACTGGGTGCAGCCTCATCCCTGATGAAGATGAGCGGAAAACATCGCCCGAAACAGGGTGCAGTAACCCCTGCCCGTCGTCGCGGCTACCGTTAAAAAGACGTGGACCTTCGATGGCCCCGCCGGGAACCTCAACCTTGCGGCCAACTTCTCTTACCTCTGGAACGGTTGCCATGTAAGCGTCAATGCGGTCTTGCCTGCTTGGAACTTGCCTTACTTCGGGAACAGTTGCCATGTGAGCATTAATGCGTTCTTGCTTGCTTGCTCTTGGCGGCCCTGCTTTTCTAGGTACACCAAGCCGGTCAGCTACGGCGCTTGCCTGCGCGTAGTTGCGCGGTTTAAACTGCTCAGGGAGAGAGTTCCACCACGCATTGTACTTTTCGCTTCCCCCGAACCTGCCAAGCACTTGCTCCTCCGTGGCCCCCATGTGCCTATCAGGGTGGAGCTTTGCTAGTATTGCTGGGATTGCCTCACGTCTTCGCACAGGCGTTCTCATGCGCTGTTGGTACGCGGGGTCTCTTTGTTTAAACCCTTCGATAAGAGCCCTATCTCTCGGATGGACAACCTCACCGCTTGGCCGACCGAGAGCTTCTGGGATAGTACCCATAGGACGCTCAAGCATTGGCGGAACGTTGGTAGGTTCCGGCGGCGGGGCAGGCTCTGCTTGTGGAGCAGCCGCAACTAAGCGGTTAATAGCATCCAGCGTATCTTGGCGCTGCATACCTGACGATTGGCTCCTGGCTTCAAGAAGCTCTTCATCTGTCATCTCTCGACCAGGAAACATCGCCATTTTACTTGCTCTTCTTTTTTGATTTTTTAGGTTTTGCTTTTTTAGGCTGAACTTTTTTAGGTCGCCCTACTTTGCTTCCGTATGTACCCTTACCCTGTGGCATTACTTTCTCCGTTTCTTCTTAGCTGTCTTAGCAGCCTTCTTGAATGCTTTAGCTGCAGGAGCACCCTTGCTCCCCGCCTTCCTCATTGTTTCGCCCGACCCTGCTTTGATTCGTTTTCTTTTTGCGTGAATGTTTGCGTACAAGCCTTTTCGCTTTGCTGCCATTACCACTTCACCTTATTCGACCAGTAAGCTGCGCTCATCTTGCCCTTGGCTATGTTTTTGCCATGACGCGCCTTAAAGCTCTTTGCTCGTGCCGTCATCTTTCGGTCGCCGGTAACACCTTGCTGACCAAATCGAATCGTTTTAACTTGGCTTCCAGATTTAGCAACAACAACATGGGACTTAGTTTTATGGCTCGGTGTTCGCTTGGGTTTATTGTAACCGCTAACACCGGCCCGCTTTAGTCGTGAGTCTTTTTTTACTGCCATCTCACCACCTCATCTTCAGCCCGGCCATTGCTTGCCAGTCGTCTTGATTTGCGAATTCCCCGTTTGCAAATGCGACGATATCTTTGCCAAGGCGCACATCAAGATTAGCAATCCCCCGGGGGCCAGCATTGTCAACAACAGCACCGAGTAGTAAGTCAATCGTATCTTCCGGAAGACTCTCCGCCGCTGCCAAGCCTGTCGCCACAACATCGGCTACTCCTTGGACTTTCCCACAGCTTCCGTTGCCTCCGCAGCAATTCGAGCAGCATCGACTTTAGCACCGCCAAGGGCAATTGCAGCTTTGACAGTCTTGCGAGAGTCAGCATACGATTTGCCGCATACTGCTGATAAAATAGCACCAGCTACTTGTGCCCACTGAGCTTCAGCAAATACAGCACAAACAATCCCGCCAACCATCCCAAGCATAGAAATCCAAAACTCTGTAGACTTAATACCTTTTGTAGCACCTTGAATCATTTCAACATCTCCCG
>JGI24006J15134_10001464_pt1 | contig 13446 bp, 33 predicted proteins | sample LinPmetageLP53_FD_15134 | JGI IMG/M metagenome (IMG submission 15134) | reverse complement strand
GCTCACGAGCATTGTCCTTGAACCATGATGCGCGATTACCACCTGTAGTCTCTAGTTGAGACTGAGCATATGTCTTTGCTTTCGTCATAGCCTATATTATAACCTCATTCCCCACGATGGCAACTGGCGGTAGTCTGAGAGACGTCTAGTCGAATTGTCTCGAGGGCCGTTAGTAAATCCAGTATCAATCCGTATATACGTATATCATATATGTGAGGATCTGACCTATCTTGAGGAAGACTGAGCTATCTTGTATGGAATATAGGGTTTATAGTATATCTTTTATATGGCTATTATACAATAAAAAAGTGTATTATCATTACAATAATACACTTTTCGGGAAAAACTATATGTTTTTATCTTATATCTATATGTTTTTAATTATGAATCAGTACCAAAACTATCTACATCAGCTGGAATACGACCTGTATCTTCTTCTTCATCACCACCTATTACAGTATCAATGAACCACTCGATCCAATTATCACCCTGGTCTTTAATCTGTTTAATAACCCAATCGTTGAGATCATCTGCACCTTGCGCTTGTACGGCTTTATGTAGAGGTTGTAGTAAGTCTTTATCCATCATGTATTGGTTATGATGATCAATATCTTCCTCCTTTTGATACATACTTTCTACTAGAGTATCTAAGCCTGTGTCTGTAACGGATTTGTTTTGTTTATGCATAATGTTATATAGTTATTTAGTCATTTGCGTCACGAGCATCTAGATAAGCTTTGAACTTAGCCTCTTTCATCTTTTGTCTCTTCACAACACTAGGTTTTCTGTAATATCGTCTATTGCGGCTTTCCCTGAGTACATCATCTCTATCCAACAGCTTTTTCAGTCTCTTTAGAGTTTTGTCTATGGGTTCATCGCGTCTAATGTTTACTTGGCTCATTATGCGTATACATTATCAAGGCCAGGATTTTGCTGGTGCCATCGATCATTAGTTAAAAATTGTTGGAATTGTTCATCGCCAAGGTATGGTAGTGCATCCTCTTTATATATAAAGAATCTTACGTCCCCCTTTAAGTGATCATCTACCCAGTAACTATAACCAGCTAGAGAAGAATCTTTCAACGATCTAAATGCCAATTTGGTTAGTTTAGTATAGATAGGGCCTCTGTTCTCATCTTTAGATCCAGTAAAGAGTAAGACTTTGGGCTCTTTAGTAATCATATAATGCTGAGCTATATGAATAATAGTACCAATCACACGAGTAGCACTATGGCCGCCTTTGCCGGTTTTATTTATTTCACCAGAGTTTTTATCAGAGAAGCCATATTCAATAACATTTGCGCTGGCCGGTTTTAAGGAGTGGGGATATTTAGATGCTATGTATTGATCGGCCTGGGCAACCGCTTGCCGGTGGTCTTGTTTTGCGATACCGGCACTATCTCTCTCTGGTTCTATTAATTGATCTAAGGTATCTACTGGATCGAATACGGCTTGTATACTATATTGCTGTTCGACGTCGTCTACCGTGAAGTTATAGACTGTTAGAGGGCGTTGACTGCTATCGATATTAAATGAATAAGGTTTATCGAAAGCTTCGTTGAGATTGTGAAAGTCTTTAAAGTTCATTGTTTTGTACCAAACTTAGTCAATTGCGATCGCAATTGGGCTGTAGCATTTGCTATTATTTTATCTATAGCAATACCTTGTATGTTTACTCCAAGTTCAACAAGGGTTTCAGCTTTGCGCCGTAACTGATCAGCTAATGCATCTTCTAACTTATCTGCTATATCATCTAGAGCTACATTAAACTTATCACGAGGTGTCAGATCTGATATTTCGTCATCACTTACCCGTGGGCGACCAAATTCTATGCCTTCTGTATTTGTACTTTCCCAAACTTTAACTGTATCAGGTATACTAGCGACCTTTTCTTCATCCTCTGGGAAGTTATTATCTCCTGCTTTAATTGTTTGACCATATGTAGGAAAATGTTTAAGAAGTATAACTACGTCATCTGCTATCACAAACTCTCCAACTGCCCTTTGTATACCAACATCTTGCCATACATCAGAGTAATGTTCCATCTTGGCTTTTACATAATCTAGATATTCACCATTTGCTTCCATTTCCCACCCCTCTTCATCAGCTATATCCCGAGCTATACCCATAACGTAATTAACCATTGATTGTACCTTTTCGTCTGGTACCTCTCCAAAGGATCTTAATACTAAGTGATCTTGACTATGGTCTCCTGTAACCATCACTAAAGTATAGTGCATTTGAGTCTTACTGTGATAATGTTCGGTTTCCCGATAGGCTTGTAACCGTTCAATTATTAATTGTGCATCTAGATCTTTCATTATTATAATTATTTATTGTTTTGGGATTGATTCAGGTACTAATTTAAAGTTCCAAGATTCGCCGACTTCTAATGGTTTACGTTCTTCTTGATTCCAAAGTATAGATACTTTAAAGTCTCCTACCTCAGTCATCGGACCACCAGCATCACTACTAGCTCTTGTAGCTGCTGATGTAACGTCATACTTTGGTTGGCCATCTTCTTGAAAGTCTGGATTAAATCTTATTGCACGAGATAATTGAGTGTGTATACGGGCATTGCTTGTAACAATCTCACCAGTAGTTAAGTTTTTAAAGTCTATGCCACCGGCTTGATATTCCTTAGAACCATCAATAGTGTATAATAGTTTACGTTCACCATCTCTACTACCTACTATTGTTATAGTACCTCTACCACCAATCTCCTCGTTGTATTGACTTACTGGAGGTGTCTTAGATCTTTGTTTATCTTTAGGGTCACTTAATCTAGCTCCTCGTTCTTCAGCATCTGCGCTCAATCTACCTTTAACTAAATTACCTGACTTAGTATAATAATGACCATCAGGTGCTGTTTTAGTTTCAGATGCAACAAATTTATATCTACGCTCAATAGTATCTTTAATTTGTCTGAATTGACCCATTAAGTCATTAACTATTTCATCATCGTTAAAGTCCCAGTCGAATCCTAATATATTATCATTAATATGATCATACACTCCAGCGAGTACCCAGTCTGAATCTTTAAAACCCGGGCGGCCTGCTTCTTCTCTTACTCCTTTTTGTAATTGTAAGTCTTCTGTAACAGTTAACTTATCATACACATTATCTAGACCTGCTTCAAAGTTTTTCATATTATCCGAATTTCTTAGGGTTAAGGTTAGAGTGCTTCATATATTGATCAGTGTTGTATGATCTTATAGCTTCTACTTGGTCTTCGATATCATCCATAGGTTTCGTAGCATCTTCTTGAGTCTTAGCGTTAACGACCTCATTAGGGGTTTCATAACCTAAAACTTGTACACGAATACCAGGAGTATCTTCTTTACCGGTTTGTATTACTAATTCATTTGTGTCTTCGTTGTGGGATGCACAACGCTCTTGTAAAGAATCAGCTAATTCATGATAGGCTGATTTGACTAAATCTACTTCTTCTCCTTCATGATTCATACCAGAAGCGATATCTTCTTTTGTTTTAATAACCTTGTAGCCTTCAACGATTGAGCTCATAGAATTATTTATTCAAATTTAAGTAATTACTTGTGGTTGTTTATGAACTTCTACTTCTTTTCGGATCTTTTCTAAGTTATTGTAATAATGTTCTCTCATCCAGCCATCGTTGTAGCCGCTAGTTGATTCTATCCTCCATCGTCTAAGAGTAGAAATTATTTCTTGTAATGTGAGTTCTTTGTTCATAATTTGTCTTCTGTTATAGGTATAACATTACTATCTGTTATATTCTCGTTAATCCAAACGAGCCTCTGCTTATAGTCTAAGTGATTTATAAAGCGTTCTATGATAACTTTCTGTACTTTTTTAGGTATAGTAATTTTAACGCAAATTTCTTTTTGTTCTACCTTGTCGTAGTCGATTGCTGTTTTAATTATCATATCAGTTTCCAGGTCCTGGACCATATGCATTATCTCCTCCATCTGCTACAACAGACCGACTAAGATTAAGTAATTTTCTTACTTCTTTATAAGAAGTAGTAACTTGGATGTCTCCTCGTCTAGTTTCAAAAACTGTACCATCACTATTCTTACTAACCTCTCGAAAACAAATTACTTTATTGAGGTTGAGTACTATTTCTCTCTTAGAACCAGCTCCAAGACCATCTGTCATTATTTCTGTGAATTCTACAAACATAATTAATATCCGTTGTACGCCTTCAGAGGAGAGATCTCCTCATCTTTTTCTTCTTCTTCTTCATTCTCCTCAAAGTCATATAAAACTTTTAATAATTTATCAGCAAGTAGTTCAATATCACGTATATCTTCTGTTCTATCTTCCTTTACATCAAGAAATCTTTTTATCTCTATCATGAAGTCTTGATACTCTTCTACTCTATGCTGAGCAGTAATGAGTTTATTTTTTACTTTAGTATAATGGTCTAATTGATCAGTAACTGTCATTATTCGTAAATTACCTCGTAGTCTTCTATGATCTTATTATACAAAAGCTTATCAATTGCTTCTTGTATGTTCTTTTTGACATCTTCTTCTGGTCCTTCCTCTAAGTCTATCTCTATATAACGACCAATGCTTACCTTTTTGAGATATTTTATACCTAAACTTCTTTCAAGATTACTCTTTACTACTACTCCTTGTGGGTCAAGAGTATTAGATTTAGGTCGAGTCATAACTCTTGCTTTAGTGTAATAAGCTAATTGCTCAGTTGGTATCATCTTTATTGTATGGTATAATCTTTTCTACTTTAGAGTTATTTTTCTTAGCACATTCTTCAGCTAAAGTTAAGTCATGAAATATACTAACCCCGCCTTTAACTTTAACTTTATAATTCATCGCCAAACTCTTAAACTGTCTAATGGGTCAGAGTAAGTACTAGTCTCATCAAATTCTACATCTTCCTCATCTGTCGCGCACAATTGATGAGCTATACCTCGAGGTATCTCCATACACTCTCCTTCTGATAATGCAGTACTTGTTGTTGTCGTTGTCTCGGGGTCAATAGTATTAATAACTAACATACCTCTCCTCACATAAAACGTCTCATGCTTTTGAAGATGATAATGCATAGAAGTATTCTTACCTTTTTCAATATAAAGAATTTTACTACAATAGTCTTCTTCTTTATTATTGACTCGGATTAGCTCATAACCCCAATCCTTACTTACCTTCTCTGCTATAGGTTTAATTACTACCATATAATTATTATATTCTATTTTTTCTCTTTATCCAGCTCAGTATAGATTTCGTTAAGAGAACAATCTTGACATTGAAACAATACTTCATTACCAAATTTAGAACCAGTAACTGGATTATTTGATCGATCTTTATCACCACACTCATCACACTCATCATATGATATAGGTGTGTCACTACTTACATGATTTTGTAATGTTACAAAACCGTTATAATATGGACTTGTCATAACTTGTTTATTATAAAGGGTCTAGAGATAATTACCACAACTCTATTATACGGAAGAAACATTTACCGGGAGGTAATTGATACCAGTGAAACAAAGGACTTGTAGTATCAGTTCCAACAGCTCCAAAATTATACAAATGAGACCAAGTCTTCATATCATGAGAGTACTGTACAGCATAGAGTATAAAAGGATTTATATCTGTACATTTAAAGTATATACCACCTGGTGATCCATATGGTTGACCTGTAGCTTCAACTACTTTTTGATGGGCTATTTTTATTTCTATTTTTGGAGCTGCTGTAACAGCAACGCTGCTCAGTAATAGAATTGTAATTAGTTTCTTCATTTAAAAGTTTTTCTATACTTCATACGCTTAAACTGCTCCCAAGTAGGTTTAGGTTCAGATAGTTCTTCCCATTCCTTCTTCATCTTCTTACGCTCTTGCTCTAAAAATTGACTTGAACTCATTCTAGTTTCAATATATTCTCTATTATTATCTGTTAATACACATAAACACATTAGTCTTTGTAGTTAACAATGTATAACAATTCACCTGTATCATTATTAAATCTAAAGCTAACTTCCGACTCAGGTATTTTTACTTTAACAGTACCACTATTCTCTAAGGGACTGTCACGATCAATCTCGCGAGTTATCTCGACAACATTATCAATTCCGACAAGTGGGTCCTTCGTCGGTTTAACCGAGACAGTCTGTATAAACTTTAAAATATTCTCGTGTAACATATGCATTTCTTAATTCTTTCTTGCGTTCGTGTCACTCTCGTTCTCGTCGAACCCAGCATTGTACTCTTTGACCTCAAATGCAGTCATGTCCTTTTCTTGTACTTTAGCAGAGTCATATGTAGCACCTCTAAAGAAGTGAGGGTCGCGACCTCGACTGTACCAACTATCTGCCGTACCTCTATCATACGGTCCTCCGTGTCTTGTATCAAAGTAAGTTCTCATCTCTAACTTATATTTGTTTCTCTAACTTATCGATAAGCTTTCGCACTGTAAATTCTGGGTTTGAATTATCCCATGTTAAGATATTGTACAATTGATTACACTCCCCTCTGGTTAATCTAATATCGCTTGGAAGTTTTTCCCATTCCTCGAATGAAAGTTCTTGTGGCTCAGCAATACCGTGCGCATATACTTTCTTCTTCGCTAATGGCCCTCTCGGGTCTCGGCGCCGGTCTAATTTACTATCGTAGTTTATTTTCATCTCCAACTCTTCAGCGCTAACAGTAGCAAATCTAGAAGTAGCTCTTTCAGTCGTAAGGTTTTTGTAATCGTTTAATATCATCTCTAACAACGCCAATATTATAGTATCAAAAAGCGAAACAGTCAAGCTTTTTTTCTGGATGTATCCCTTTACTTTAGTAAAGATTTGGTACTTTACCGGTAAAGTTATGGTAAAGTCCGATTCAATAGGGTATCCCCATAAAACCTTGTCTATTTTGTTAAAGATTAATAAATACTTAAAGTATATGACACCTGAATTTGATAAATTTTGTGAAGGGCTTTGGGATAATATTAATAAAGCTAANAAGAAGGGTAAAGTTTCTAGTAAATGGAAAAACGACCCTAAATACAGAAAGCAAATGAAGAAGCAAGCTGCTAAAATAACAGCAACCAAAGAAGGTATACACGATCCAGTCAGGCCAGGTATATTAAAAAGACAAGTTTCCGGTAAGGTTACATGTTCAAAAGCTAAGTCGTTAAAATCTAAACAAAAGAACAAAGGTAACAACACTGCAAAAGCTGCTCAACGCTTTATTAATTATCATTGCGATTCAGTAGAGAGTGAAGCAGCAAGATGCACTAAGACCACAAAAAAAGCTAGCAGCACCTCTAAAGGTAAGAAGTGGATGAAGTGCGTTAAGAATCCAGACGGTAAAGGTCATAAGAGAATTCATTGGGGTCAAAAAGGAGTCAAAGTATCTGGTAAAGCTAATACAAAGAGACGAAAGAGCTTTAGAGCTCGTCATAAATGTAGTACAGCTAAGGCAGGTACACCTAGATACCAAGCTTGTAAAGATTGGTAATTAATTTGCTTTAGGAGACACAACATGTACTCCAGACCCTCTACCGGTATACTTTCCATATGGGTTTAGACGTCTATAATCTTTAAAGTTATCCTCGCTAACGATCTGACAATCTCCAGCAGTCTTATGACCATATACCATAATACCTTTTCGGTTGCTTTGATCTCGACCATTATGAGCACATACTTTACATACTCGAAGACCTAATTGAATACGTACCAGTTCAACCGCACGACCGCATATACATTTCATACTCGTTTATTATCGTATATCTCTAAGATAATATCAAGGCTTATTATAGCGATTAGGTTTAATATTGTCGAGTCGTCTAATAGAGCGTACCTCGTAACCAGCTTTTTTTATAAGAGTAATTATTTTGTCATTTTTTAGATACAAGACTCTGTTACCTCTCTCAACAAAATCTACAAGTACTAAATTCTTATAAATATCAAACGTAACATATTTAACGTTAATTTCTTTTTTAAGATATTTCTTAACACCAACAGCACATGACGAACAGACTAAGCCAGGTACCATTATCTCCATATCAGCCTCAATTGGTTTATTAGGGGCGCCATGAGCTGTAAACGTCAAGACGATACCTATTATAAAACCTATCAGTGCGACAAATCTTATAATTATACGATTAGTTATTGCTTCTAATTTATCCATTAAAATTTAAATCCTATTACATCAACCTCTACACCACCAGCATCTCTATCTCGAGTAGGTGCCTTAAGAGGTTGCTCTCCCGGTAACCATTCATGCTTAACTGATTGGCATCCACATGTGCCAAAAACAAGTACTATAATTAATAAGCAAAAAAATATTCTTTTAGGTAATGTATCTGGTGTCATGTTATATATTATATTATAAGTAGTCGATAACTCTATTGTATGATATTTCAAGCTCTTTGTACTCATCACTACCGTCATCAGATAATTGATCTGAAATCATCGGAGTGTTATGTAAAGTATCAACATACTCATCTTCCTCTCGACGAGCTTTACGTGATACCTGTCCGAACTCTGAATTCTCTTTTGCATTAGAAATTTGTTTTGACTCAGCTTCAGCCTTAGCTAATGCTTCTTCATCTCCTGCTTTACGAGCTTCAAACTTCCTTCTAAATGCTTGACGGTATGCTTTATCTAATTCCTCATACTCAGCATAGTTATGCCTGGCTTTGAACTCTTCTGTCTCATATACTCTATCACGGAAGCTATCCGGGCCTCTACCTCGTTCATCTCTATTTACAAATGTAACTAAACTATTAGCAAAGCCTTGTATAGCTTCATCTCGACCCTCTGCTGCTCCACCAATACCATATTTGTTACCAAAATATAAATTAATGTACGAACTCTTATTGAGTATTTCTTTAATAGTTGAACCTTCAAACTGTTGTAAGAAGGTAGAAAGAGAGTCTCCTTTAGATGGGACTATCGCTGTTTCCTGATCTTCAAAAAATATTTTAAATGATTGCATACCGATAAATATTTATATGAGCGAGTGCTGGAAATGTAAAAAAAGGTTTAAAGATGAACAATTAACTTGGACTAACTTTAAACATATATTTAAACTTCTCTGCGGTAAATGTCGAAAAGAAGAAGAAATTACTTCTTCTTAGTCTTCTTCTTTGTCTTCTTAACTTCAGTATTAAGTTCTTTATCTTTAAGAGCTACAGCTCTCTCCGCGCGACGAATTGTTTTCTTAGATGCTTCTCCATAACCTTTTAATGCATCTAAAAACTCTTGTGCTTGTTTAACATTTTTAGCTGTTCGAATATTATCTATCATTCCCATAACCAATATTATAAATATTTCTAGAAGTATGGCAAGCACAAAACCAATTATTTTCTTCGAAGGTATAGTATGTCCGCCGACTGAATCTCTCGCTTTGAGATCAGTTTGTTTGCATATATCTACATTTGTTAAAAAAGACGCAGAGTTTCTTTTAGAAACGCAGAAACATAACAAAGACATATACTATAAATGGATAAAATATATGCATTACACTGATTTTATATCAGAAGTTGTCGAGGTTGAGGAAGATGTAGACGGGCTACGAATAGCAGAAGAAACAAAAAAGAGACCCTGTCTTATATATGACAGAGTCTCTTGGGATAATCTACACCAGATTATTAATGTATTATCTTATTAGCTATAAGAAGTTTGCTATGACACTGGCTATAATAAGAATAGTCCAAGCAATCATAACCTTACCTCCCATGTTCATCCATCCCCAGACAAAAGCAATTAAACTGCCAATGCCACAAACGAGAGTAAGAACTGCAGAGGCTATACCTAAACCTGTATGTCCGTTTTGAAACATGTTTATTATAACTAAGACGAGACACACTAACGAAGGAATCGCTAGTATTATTTGGATAGGATTGATTTCAGTTACCATATTATCTTGCGGCTATTTTTCTTACTTCTTTATGTAGTTCAAAGATAACTAGCAATATCTCTGCATAGATACGAGCTACAATCGGACCACCTACTGCAATTGCAAGACCACTGAACAAGTCAGCGGTAAAGGCAGTAAACAAACCAATTACAATCGCAACAACAGCAGCAATATAAGAAGCAATTTTTAAGATGCCTGGCGTGATCATGTATTCATAATTTAAGAATGCTTTCATAGAGACTATTATACCCACGGCATAGAATTATGCAACGTGGGTATAATTTTTAGAAAAGATAATAATTACTTCTAATGCTTGTGAGAACTCTCATCAAGAATCTTCAAGTCTACTGTATCAATAACTTCTGTACCATGTTCGAAAGTAATAGCATACCAAGACACATGACCTTCGTCATTTGGCTCTCCATGTCTTTCTGAGATAGTAGTACCTACTCCATATTTAGTATGTTCTACTTTAGTAGCACATAGATGCTCTTTGCCTTGAGATTTTCTAATAGCGTTAGCTTTCTTTTTCTCGTAACCGTCAATATCACCGTCATCATTGATGTCAGCCTTATCGCGATCACTCTTAGTACCCTTGACGCCTTCATTATAGGCTTCGTTTAGTTGATCAATGAAATTGCTCATAAAAGTATTTATTCAATTTTTATTATTTATCTGCGCTATTAGGTGGATCATCTTGCTGTACGGATTTTATTCTTAATGTGTCAACATGAGCTTCGATTACTTGCAGATCTTTTTCTATAAATCTTAGACGCATATTTTGTTCTGCGTCATCTGGAAGAGCACCTAACTGACCGAGAGGCCATTTAACTCTAAACTCTGAATTCATCTCTACAGAATCTTTCATCCTCAATACGTCAATTTCTATTTGAGATATCTTAGATGTTAAACCAAAATAACCATAGACTGCTGCGCCTGCTACTAGTATAATCTGTACCAACCATTTAAGATTTATACCTAGACTGGTATCTTTATTCAATTCAAATCCACTGGGTTGTTCGCTCATGTAAGTATTTATAATAATAAAGTATAATTTATTATTAAGAAACAGAACAAAAAAAGAGAGTCAATCAAACGATCAACTCTCTTCCTTAATGGATTAGTATTTTAATTAAAGAGCAGTGTCATTAGTCTCACCTGTACGAATTCTAGTCGCACCTTCAATTGAACTAACAAAGATTTTACCATCACCAATTTTACCTGTAGCAGCTGTTTCAACGATAACCTTAACTGCAATATCAGCAACAGCATCTGGAACTACTAGTTCAATCTTTAACTTAGGTAAAAAGTCTACTACATACTCACTACCTCTATATATTTCTGTATGTCCCTTTTGTCGACCGAAACCTTTAATCTCAGTCACTGACATACCAATAATATCTTCCGCAGCGAGCCCTTCCTTTACATCGTCTAATTTAAACGGTTTAATAATTGCTTCTATTTTTTTCATATTACTTAAATTCTGTATATGCTTCTTGGCCATGCTCAGCTAAATCTAAGCCTATTGACTCCTCTTCTTCAGATACTCTCCATAACCGACATGCTTTCAGACAATGAGCTAAAGCAAATGATAATACAAAAGCAACAGCACAGAATGAAAACGTACCGATTGTTTGACTTACCAAACTAGCACTACCCCAAATACCTACTGCAAGGGTTCCCCAAATACCACATACACCATGCACTGAAATAGCGCCAACAGGGTCATCAATTTTAACCTTGTCAAAGAATATAATAGAACAGACGACTAATGCACCTGCAATAGCTCCAATTAATACAGCCGACCAAACAGATACTGCATCTGCTCCAGCTGTAATACCAACTAGACCTGCTAATATACCATTAAGGGCCATTGTCAAATCTAATTTCTTAATGAAGAGCCAACTAGTTAACATTGAAGCTAGTCCACCAGCACACGCAGCAAGAGCTGTTGTAGTAAATACCAATCCTAATGGACCAGGGTTCGCTGAGAGAACTGAACCACCATTAAAACCAAACCATCCAAAGAATAATAAAAATGTTCCAATAGCCGCTAGTGGTAAATTATGCCCTGGTATAGGTTTAATTTTACCGTTAACATATTTACCTTTACGTGCACCAAGCACTAACACAGCAGCAAGAGCAGCGAAACCTCCAAACGCATGTACAGCAGAGGAACCAGCAAAATCATAAAACGGTGTTGATAATGTCGATAACCAACCACCGCCCCAATGCCATGAACCAGCAATTGGATAAACTAAACCAACTAATACTGTCGCATAAATAAAAAAACCTTTTAAATTAATTCTCTCTGCTACTGCACCTGATACAATAGTAGCAGCGGTTGCTGCGAACATTGCCTGGAAGATAAAGTCACCATACCCTGTCATTGCTAGTGACAGACCACCATAACCAAATGTACTACCACCACTAGCATTAAGGTCTCCAATTGGACCTCCTATACTAAGCCACCCATTAAAGTCTCCCGGGTAGTGAGTGTTAAATCCTAATAGAGCATAAGTAAGAACCCCTGTACAAATAATGAATACATTTTTATATAAAATATTTACTACATTCTTTGCTCTACATAGACCTGACTCAAGAGCTGAGAAACCTAAATGCATAAGTAATACTAAGCTAGTAGCTATTACTGTCCATAACATGCTAGTAGTAAAGAAATCAAACGCGTATGATTGGTCTCCATGAGAAGATAACAGCGCGTCGTATTCTACTTTATGCTTTATAACATTGTTAGTACTGAATGCGGTATGTGGGTCAAACTCCGCTTGCGCTAACTGAGAACCTAATAAAAATAGGCACGAGATGGTTATTGTTTTTATTAATCGTGAGATCATATATTAATATTATACTCACTGATGTTTAATAATCCATTTTTTATACTAATAGAGAAAAAAGGCCGGTTTTTATACCGGCCTTATCCCCATGTTGTTGTTATAGAAGAGGTTACTTCTTCTTGTTTTTACCTTTACCTTTGCCTTTACCAGCCTTTACTCCAGAAGCTTCCTTAATTCCTTCTGTAGAAATGGCTAACTTCGCGCCTGGTACTCCAACTTTAAGTGTAGGTGTCCTAACTCCTACCTTAATAAAAGGTAGAGAAACACTCGCACTCTTAGATGTAGCTGAACCAGATACTCCTGTACCAGCCGCTGCTCCAATAGTAATACTTGGAACTGGGACTGTTAACGTCTGACCAAAAACAGTCAAACTTGGAGTCTTACCTAACGATGCACCAAACCATCCTGCACTAGCGGTAGAGGTACTACCGACAAACGCTGCGGTCATTAATAATGTAACTATAGTTTTCTTCATAATTTACTTAAGTATTTATTGATCTTGGGTCAATTTTCTACTAGTTCTTTTTCCCGGATCGGCCATATTCCATCAAAATACATTTTACCGAGTTCTTTATAACTCTTACCACCTTTCTCTTCCTTGAGAAAAGTAACATTGCCTTCAACTCCTTGAAATACTTCAAACTCTCTTATTGGAGTAAAACCTTTTTTACCTTCATCAGTTATAATACGAGCGTGGGTCGTACCTTTAGGCCGTTCTAATAGTTTTAG
>JGI24006J15134_10001461_pt1 | contig 13464 bp, 15 predicted proteins | sample LinPmetageLP53_FD_15134 | JGI IMG/M metagenome (IMG submission 15134) | reverse complement strand
AGGTACACTTTATCGGTGTGTAATTAATAGATGATTTGGATAATTCTTGACAAATGTACAGGCAATTTTGTTTTTTTGCGTACAACCTAGTTAAGGATTCGTCAACACTCCCATCTTGCAGAAAAAAAACAAGTGCGAATGCTATCTGTTTCATCCTTTAGCCAGTAGAGCCTGTACTAGGGCCTGTATCTGCTCGTTAGTCTTTTCTTGTATCTTCTCTTGCCTTGCCAAAGAGTCGATAATTGCGTCAACCTTAGTTTCTGTAACCGCATTTGATTTCCCATTAACACTAGCCTGTTTAGCAGTCTCTTTTACGATGACCTCGATTCTTGCTACTTCTGCCTTTGTCGCATCGGCTTCGGCCATAGAACTTCCATATGCAATTGCTACTCCCAATCCCGATATCAAAATGGGCATGGCCCAAGTAGGTATATTAATTGTTCCATCTGACATAATTTTCTCCTAATATCCCCAAAGCATTGGGGTTGATTTGCGTGTATCTACGTGTATAAATTGCTTGTGAATGCCGATACCTGTGAATCCAAGTGCGGCAGCGTGTTTGACAATTGTCATCCTCTGAGACCCACCATTAACCATGATGTCTGCAGCAATGCCGTAGCTATGTTGTCCTGGCTTTCCTCCAGGTTTCTGTTGCTTTGCAGCCTCAATTGGATGTAGCTCTGGATCGCGGTATCCGCTGGTAATGATAAAAGGGAAACCACAAGCAGCTCGTAACTGATCTAATTTATGGATAAACGCAGGGTCCATCTCGTTGTTACCACTTGCCTGACAATCAAAGTCTTCTATTTTGAAATACTTGTATTCTTCCATGTTATAGCCACTTACCAATCGCCACAGCCGCAAGAATGAAGGGATAAATACCAAAAATTATGCGCTCCATTTTGTCGAATTTAGCAGCACCAGCATCCAGCCGTGCTTGTATCTGCTCATAGCGCAAAGCGCATATCTCTTCGTGTACTGACAAAGAATTCTTGTTAGATGCCATTAATAAGTTCCTTTCCAAACCCTAAACTTATCAAACTCACCTGATAGCATTTTCTTTCTAATCAATTCCTTTGTTTCAGCCTTATCTGACCAACTAAGACCAGCTTCTTTAATCCACTGCGAAACCAAATGCACTGGTAGACGACCTACCAAACGGTTCTCACCAGTTTGACCAAGACCTTGATCACGAATCTGTTTGGCCTCTTCGATATAAACGTTGTTGTCATACGTCTTTTTGATATCGATTCCCTTGTCAGTGGGGGTGATAGTCTCTTTGATCAGCATTTATTTTTTCCTCTTTTTTTTCATTGCAGATTTGGCTTTCTTAGCGGCAGCTTTGCCCTTTGTGGTGTATGCGTATGACTTTCCAGCAACTTTTGGCATGACTATTTCCTCTTTGCAGTTTTCTTGGATTGTTTNAATGCTTTCGCGGTGGGAGCGCCCTTTGTGCCAGGCTTACGCATCTTCTCTACCTTTTTACCAGTAGATTTCTGTTTCTCTATTCTCTTACGTTTAGCATGAATATTGGCATAGAGACCTTTTGCCATTGGTTACTTCCTCCGTGATTTAGCGCAAGCGCATTTCCAACGCTTGCGACTAAGATTATTTGGTGTGTTGGGATCGTTCTGCTTTGACTTTGGCAAACGCTTTTTGATACCTAAACTTCTAGCGCAATAACTATCGCCTTTTGAAGTACCAGGTTTTACTCTCGCGCCACCACCCTTTGCCTTACCAGCCTGACCGTAACTGACCTTTTTGCCTGCTGCCGTTACCTTTACCTTTGCCTTGCCTTTTCTGGGTGTTGCCATGAATTAGCCCTTCTTTGCCTTGGCCCGTGCCGTCTTAGAAAGTTCGCCTAAATGAAACAATCTCACACTTGTTTTTGTATGAGTTTTATTGGAGTGCAACGTGCCATTTGGCATCTTGTGCATCGAACCTTTATGGACAGTTCCATCTCTTTTGTAATGCTTAACACCTTTCATTTTAAAATTTCCATAATAAAAAACCCCACCCCCTTGCGAGGGTGAGGCTTTAGTTACAACGATTAAGACGCAGTTAAATCACAGATGATTCCTGACGCTGCTTCGTTCTTAGAAACAAGAGTCAATTCTGTTACAACCTGTCTTGTAGTGTTATCTCCAGATTTTGCTAGTTCTACGTTCTTGGTTGGACGTAGTACAGCTACGTTCCACATATCGTTCTGGCAGATAAATACATCACGGCCACGAATCAATCGGCTTGGCTGGAATTCAACCGTACCCCAAGGTGTAACGTATACGTCCAATGACTTAACAACTTTCTGATCACCAGCTTGTACTTGTGAACGCTGGTTGTTGTTACCAGTGAACCCAAGAGCCTTGTTCATTTGAAAAGGCGAGAGGTAAACCGTATCTGGGTTACCACCAGCAGTCCAAATTGACTCCATAGTAGTGTCAAAAAGAGCTTGATCTAGGTTTCGTGTAGAACCGTTGTCAGTTCTAGCTCCACCAGTTCCGTTAGGAGCAGCGCCACTAGAGTTAGTTAGGAAACTATCATTAGTGGTCATCCAGCATGGAACACCCGCTAATTCTCTAGCAGTAGTAGCATTACCAGCTACGCTTGCGTTGTTAGCAAACAGAGCTAATTCTATATCGAGCTTTTGCTCTTTTGCGACCTTAACGACTTGGTAAGCCATTTCAGATGCTTTTCCTGCTTTAGTTAGACCAGAGTCTGTGTCAGGAATTACTACGGCATTTTTAAAGATTTGCGTTCTGTTGCCTAGACGAGTAGTTGCAGTACGTGCTTCGGCAGTTGTTGCATCACCTTCAATATGAGCATTCGCTCCGGCTGCGCGTAGAGCGTCAGTCTGAAATTCATGCAAAGTTGCAGTTGCTTTAGTCTTTTTACAAGCTGAGTAAAAAGGAGTCTCTTCTGGGGACACGCTTTCAATAACGCCTGAAAGGTCCTCGCGGATGGAATTAGCCCCATCATAGCTGTCAAAAGTATTACTTGGCTGTGCCATTTTAAAATCCTCAAGTATAAATTAGTTACCCAATATCAGTGCTACCGCATCATCAATTGAGCCAGTTTTTTGCAATCGGTTTTGTTTAGTCTTCAACTCTTTAGCCTGTGAACTGGACTTTTTCGAGCCTGCTTTAAGTGGTTGCGTTCTCTTTTTCTGAGTCGCTTTCTCAACGGCCTTAGACTTCCCAGCTACGATTTCACGATACTTTCTAGCATCCTCCAGAACTCGGATAGCTCTATGGTCAACAATGGCAGAGATTTCCTCTCCGCTATAACCGTACTCGGTTCCAACCGCCAACATCTGCTCCCTCATGACCTTACCCTTATCAGGGTCTTTTAAGTCAGGCATGATTTCTAATAGCTTGGACATTTCCTGCGATCGGTGCGCCTCTAGTGCTAAATTCTGCGCGTGTAGCTGTTCATTCTGAACACGTTGAAATTGCTGCATCTCAGTTTGATAGGTCACCATGTCATTTTCATAACGAGCATTTGCCTCGACATACCCGATAGGATCGGTGTCTAGCATTGCAAGGTCTGGTTTGACAGGCTGACGAGCAGCGCCTCCATTTTGCAGTTTCTGAAATAGATCAGTTACGTGCTGACGAGATTGCAAAAGGGAATTGTAAACTTCCTCAGTCTGCTTACGCATCTGGGCGTTTTCTTGCATTCCCTTCTGGACATATTTCTGGCCCGAAAAGCCTTGCTTGAGTTCTTCTAGGGTTACAGCCTTTTCCTCACCATCAATTTTGACAGTAAATGACTGTTCCGACTGAACGGCATCGTCTTCGTTTTCAGTGTCCTGGTTAATTTCGTCTTCGTCTTCTTCTAACTCCTCTTGCTCCTCTTCCTCTTCTTCCTCTTCAATTGTCTCTTCAACTTCAGCCTCTTCAGCTTGAGTTTCTTTAACAACTTCTGGTTCTTTTTCGGTTTCGGTTGGCGCTAGGAGTGCTTCTGCAGCAGATTCAATGCTGCCATCTAAATCGTTTTCAGTCGTTTCCACGGTGCTGTTTTCCTTTTGTCATCGACAAGATCGGCCATTTTTATGGTGTTGATCTTGGTCTCGATTGTATTAAGCGCATCAATTAAATTGCGCGCCATGTGAATCGCCTCGTCATCACGAGACTGCTCCAGAAATACGCTTACTGCGTCATCCCTGACATCCTGTAAAAGCTCAATAAATACATCATCCTTTGATAAACGGTCGTACCGTTGAGCCTTCTCTTTTATATTCAAAATCTACCGCCAGTAACAGCTTGGACAGGTGAGGCCGCTGGGTATCTAGGCATCGCTTGTGCCTGCTTCACCCCTGCTACATCAACACTGGTCTGGTACTTGCCGTATATCTCTGCCGCCTTAACAAGCAAATCTTGGTCCATCTGATCACGCTCTCGATCATCTTTTGCAAGTGCCTTTTGTGCGTCAATTTGTAGTTTTGCCATATCCGTCTGTGATTTGGCTTGCGCTTTAAGTTGCTCTGCCTGNAGGTAAGCAGCCGCCTGATCCATAGGCTCCTGACCNTCTTGTNCTTGCGCTTGCTGNTGNAGCANCATCTCTTGCTCCATCGACATTGGCTTGAAGTAACGATTAATGTTTCTAAGACCACCCAGGGCCAACATATCGGCTAGGGTGTTGCGTATCTCTGTCATGCCCACTAGACCGTTGTTTATGCCATAGTTACTAAATATCTGTACCTGCATATCAAGTGCTTGCTGTAGGGCTGCTAAACGCTCACCCTCTCTGCCAGTTCCAAGGCCAACATTGACCGTGACATCCATCTCCTTGTTCCAAGATCGTGGGTCAACAGGCATATACTCACTACCACCGATTGCCATCATTTCTGTCTTGTCACAGTTCTCAATGGTCAACTTCATCATGAGCTTAAATAACTGCGATACACCGCCTTCAGCTAGATTCCTTGCCATTACCTCTATTTGACTCGCAGCGCCCTGTACGGTGGCATTAACAGCCGTTGCTGTGGTATTTCTAAGTGCATTGGGATCAAGACCAGAAGATGCAGCAGATACGCCTGTTTTATGGTCAATTTGGTTGTCAAAATACTCAACAGCAGACAGCGTTTGTCCTGCAACAAATGGTACGGTCAAAGGTTGCACAGAACCGCCAGCTTTTGTCCGAACAACACCACCAATTTCGTTGTTTAGGAAGTCATCAATATTAACCATGCCCTCAACAATTTCTGTCCGAGGATTGTTGGTTAGTGCCACGTTATCAAGGACCCCACGGAGCATTGCTGTAGCTGCGTCTTGCTCTTGAAAGAGAATATCTGCAAGTGAATTCCCAACCCAAGTATGCGGCTCTGGGTCGTGCTGAAACAGGGCAAAGGGAAGATCACCCCAAGGCTCAACGTCCAACAACTCATCACCACTACCACCAAGGAGTATCTTGTGCATGACAGGNANACCAGTNCCATCAGCATCAATCTTCATGTAGACCTCAGATACAATGACCTTACGCATGGTTGGGTCTAGGGGCTGCTCATCATCATCAAAGCTAAAGTTCTGACGCTCAAATCTCTCCTCATCAGCAAAGTTGTCTGTATCATCACCTGTTAGCTCAGATACAACCTCAAAGTCATAACCCATTGCAACCAGGTCACCTACTCGCATTTCTCGCTTGTGAACTACCGCGTAAGCATCATCTAAACCTGTCGCGTCTGATGAGATAAAGAACTCTTCTGGGGGGACGGATTCGATAACTAAATCACCGTATTCTTCGGTAACTGATACCTTGACGTTATGGCTTGTGCGTTGCATTTCCATACCCATCTGATCTATCTCTACCTCGACAGTCTCAGTATGCTCAATCACCTCAACACGAGGGTCATTCACAATCATTGAGAACTCTTCATCAGGAAGGTCTTGGTGGTCAAATGTCTCGCTTTCTTTTTCTATATTCCAATAGCACTTAACAACACCACACTTCTTGAGTAGCGAGTCTGCAAACACATCTGATAGAACGCTGTAGCCATTTAAGGAGTTAAACTTGTAATTGACATACTTTGTAGCCTGCTCTGCAAACTGTGCGTCTTCGCGTCCCATNGGGGCNAACTCTACAGGCTTGTCAGTGCTTAAAAATACGCGCATAAGGCTTGGCTTTATCGCCCGAATCTTGTCCCTTATCTTGGTCGATACGACCTGTGAGCGCCCATCCTCCTCACCGATATCTACCTCTCCATCGTAGTATCGTTGTGCTTTTAGTCGATCAGATACGATTTCAGAATTAACAAAATCCTCCGCGTTTTCTACGGCATCTGCTGCAATTGACTTAATATCGTCTTCAGTAAGCTTTTTGAGTTCCATATATTTTTTCCACGAGAAATACCGCCAGTTAAGACGGTTATAAGTAAATTATTGTGGTTACTGGCCTAGGTTGTTAATAAGACCTGGTGCTTGACGTTTTACAACATTGTCACCCAATTGCACAACAGCCTGTGCGACCTGACTAATTTTGCGATTTAACTCACCCATTTTAGTTGTATCAGTAAGTGCAGATCGCACTAAGTCTGGGTCTCTTGAAAACAGTATTTCAACAACCTTTTGTGTTTGTCGATCATTTAAACCTAATTGTTTAGCTGATATTAAATCTGTTACTAGATTAGCTGCAGCAAAAAGATCACCTTGTGCGGCACGACTTGCATTTGCCGCTGCTCCCACAGCACTTCGCTCACCTCCTGCGGCCTCTGTAAACTGCGTAATTGCAGCACCTGCAGGCTTAACTTTTACATTATTTTGCGCTGCACGGCCTGCTCTTGCTAAATCACCTATTACATTATTAGCCTGATCTTCAGGCAAAATTGTTCGCATGACTTCGTTAGGCGTTCTGTTTGATACCTCAAGCCCACCAGCTTGTGCGCTATATGTGCCACCGCTATCAGACATCTTTTTACGTATAGTAATTTGCAGGCCAGCCCTAAATCCTTTTTTTTCCTCTTCTGTCATAGCGTCCATTGCGACTGCTATCTCATCAGGATTTTTGCCAGCCATCTGTCGGCCTTTCTTAATTGCTGCATCAATAGACTCACGCGTTGCAAAATCACCGCGTACATTTTTCAAGGCAGGACTAGCCCTATCAACTAAAGACCTGATAGTTTTTTCAGCTTCAATGTAGTTAAAACCTGGCGCATTTCTTTTGTTTGGTGAATCAAAAATCATGCTTGCTGTTTCTTGCAAGTTACGTCTAAAGTCCTCTGCGTCTTTTAATGTGATTGGCCGCAGTAGCTCCATTGTTTCTGTGCCATCTTCTTTTTGCACCATGCTGAATAATGGTCTGAGTCCTGGGTTAGTTAAACGCTCTGACATAAAGTCTTCTGTAAACATTTTCCTAACATCGGGATTGACGCGCATCATGCCTACAATGCGATCACTTAATGATTTTGGTATTGGTCCTGCATCACTGTAAATGGACTCGTATCTTGCGCCCTGCGATGCTTTGAGATTGTCACTTTCCCTTCCAAGAACACGTAACACATTAGCATCTTCGATATCTGGTGCTAACGCATCTTTAACAGATTGGTTGGCAATCTGCATAGTTTCATCAGCCCTTGAACTTGCAGCCCTTTTAATATCCCCAGATGCCTCACCGCCCTCGGCTGCGATAGAACGCAAACTTGCAACCAAAGCATCATCTTCAGCCATGACACCACCATCCTCAATATCTTTGATGGTCTCCTCTACACTTTTACCAGTGCGTTGCCTTAGTTTATTGAGGTATTCAGAAACAGGACCAACATACTCATTCCCATACTTATTCCTAATAAAAGTATTAAATGCTTTATAACTACCACCTGCTGCTTTTGCTGCTTGCCGTATCCCTTCAGCGCCAACAACACCTGCTAAACCACCAATAACTGTGTCAGCGGCTAAACCACCTAAGTCTTCAGATTCTGAGTAACCAAGAGCCGCACCTGCACTTACTGGTGCTGCATTTAATGCTCTTTTTGCACCTGCCATCATGCGACCTGTGTTAGCCGCCACGCCTGCTCCACTCGATCCTCCTGTAAAGGGTGTTGCAACAAGCATGGCCACAGTAGGTATCAAACCACCAACAATTTCACTGGTAATTGCTGTTCCAGGGTTTCGCGCTTGAAATTGTTTAATTTGCTCACGCACACCATCTCTAATTTCTTTGTACGTTTGAGGATCATTTGTCAATTTTGACGCGGCTGCTCTAAAGCCAGCCTCAAGTTCATCACCAAAGCCAAGTAGTAATCCCTGACCTAATGTGGTTCGCGTCAAATTACCTAAAAAAGAACCCTCTGGTTGCGTTGGATTTGCAACCTCATTTTCTCCAATAAATTCGTCTCTTTTTCGATTGAGAATTGCTGTTTTTGATTCTGACATTTTAGTTACTACCCATGTAATCGAGTCGTTCTTGAGTATTTAAACTATCCCAAAATGATTGAATGGTTATTTGCCCTTGTATGTTGTTAGCGTTTCGACCTTCATTGATTTCATTAACAACTCGTATTAATTCAGGATCATTTTTCGGAGGCATTGCTACCATCGACTCTTGCTCTAACTCATCCTCTAGCTCCGATGTATATTGCGAAAACGGCATTCTTTGCAATTTATTAACTTTCTTTAACAACTCACTTCGCAATTTAGCTTGTGCTGCTAGTTTTTTATCAATGTACTCAACAGCCGCTTTAGGGCCTAAGTTTTGCGGAAATCCTGTTTCCAATGCTAAACGCAATTCTGTTGCACTTAATGCGCCAAATGTAGCTGAATTGATAATTTGGATACCAAGCTGATTTGCAATAGTTCGCAGTGACTGCGTTGCAGCATCAAAAGTTGGCAATCTAGATCGTATTGGGCCTGTGATCGCCCCTTCATTAGCAATTAAATTTCTAATCTCTTGAAGACTCGCTGCTTGTTTATCAAGAGAGTCATATTGCTTAAACAAGTCTTTAGATAAGTCTGTTGCTATCTTTCTATCTGCAAGTCTATCTGCAAGGTCAATTTCTGTTTTACTTGCAAGTGTTGCCTCTTCTGCTTGAGTCAAACCAGACGTACCTAAATTAGTGACTGAATAACCACCGTTTGCATTTGGATCATAAGTTATTGTGTATTGATCTCCTGCCTTTAATTGCGTGTCACCAACCGCCATATCTGTTTGTGCAGTCTGTATGGAGCCAATGTTTTTACTCATTGCTCTAGGTTTAAATTGATTACTCAAGAATGAACTAAAAATATCTTTTGCCATTGCAGGATTAGCTTGTATTGCTTTTAATGCTTGTTGAGCTAAAGGGTTGTTAGGCATTGTGTTTAGATAAGCAATAGTAGAATTAGCGTCTACACCTGACTGTCTTTTCTGCTGTGCCATCTTGATCGTATTGGCAGCATTTGCCGCAATATTAGGATCAGGATTTAATCGCATGGTATTAAAGCCCATTTGCAATCTAGCCATCTTCTCAGGATCGGAGCGATAGTTTTGTATGCCCTTTCCTAGTCTTTCCAAGAGGCCCATCTTCTCCTCTTCTTTCTTTTGCATCTGTGGCATAACTGGTCCCATTATCCGCCTCCCATCATAGCTTTGATAATTTTCATCATTACGTCTTGCTTCTCACTATCTGTATCCTCACCCATACGATTGACTAAACCTTGACCATAAGGAGCCATCGCAATGGAGGTAGGTCGCATAGGACCACCCCCACGCTGTACAGGGTCAACATTGGGTGCAATGAACCCTTGTGTGTAATTTTGTGCGGCCTGACCCATGCTATTCATGTAGGGTCTCATCTGATCCATCATCGTTTGTGGTGGAGGAGGTAGTGCTACATCAGGCGTTACATTTGGAATTGTTGGAGCCATTTGATTTATCGCAACAATATTTTGACTTTGTAAATTTTTCATTGCCTCTTCGGACTGTTTTTTGATTGCCTTTTTTATTTCGAGTGTTCTGGCAATTTTGCGGTTCTTTTCCTCTTCATCTTTAGCAGGATCGTACATTACAAGGATGCTCCTAGCGTTAGATAATCAAACAATCCAGGCTGTTTACTGGTTGTTGATGTCTGAGGTACAGGTGATGCACCAAGTGCCTGAGAAAGCAATCCAATAGATTGAAACGGTGCTTGTGATCGCTGGTTAAACTGATTCTTAACCGCATCAATTAATAGCTGGTTAATACCCTGCTTCATTGCGCCATCTTGTGCCAAGTTACCTTGTAGCTGCTGACCCATACCAAAGCCTAAGTTAGATAGGTTAGCTAACTGATTACCTGCAGCTAATCGCTGTTGTGATCCCGCTAAACCTGCGCTTTGGTTAGCCATTTGAGCCGCCTGACGTTGACCCAAACCAAACTCCATTGCACGATTTGCAGCCGCTTGATTAGCCAGTTGATTTTGCGCTTGAAACCCTGCAGTAGACGTACCGGCTTGCAGATTTGCCTGTTGGTTAGCAAGGTCTGCCCTAAGTTTATTAGCAATGTCCGCTTGTGCCATACCTTGGACTTGATTGAACCCTTGCTGACGTAAATTAGCCGCTGTCCTTGCCGCCTGATCGTAAAAGCCAGTGTTTGTCTCTGCCTCTCTTAAAGCCTGACGAGAACCACCAAATGCACCACTTGCAGAGGCGTTGGCTCCTACCTGATTCATTTGCATTTGCCGCGCTTTGTTTAAATCACTAAGCGCGTAATCAATGACCTGAGTTTGATAAGGATTGGAGTATGGGGTCAGATCAGTAGTTGCTAACTGATCAGAAGTCACATTATTTGCAGCTACAGTCGGATTCAATCCTGCTGATTGTGCGCGATATCTTGAATTATAAACCCTGTCTGGTCGATAGCCCATCTCATTTTGAGCGCCTCCCATAGCAGTATTTAACCCTTGAGATGCACTAGAGAAAACATTTGGCGCTCTTTGCCCTGGATCAGAGACCACTGTAGGCGCTGGCCCTGTCATAGGTTGTGGTCCAGTTACCGGGGGTAAAGGCTGTTGCGGAGGAACGCCACCACCAAGATTAGGATCAGAATACAGCGATGGGTTGTTACCCATCTGTGGTCCCATCGATGGTTGCATCTGCGGTGTCATTGCTGTTTGAACAGTTGATTTAGCGCCACTAGCCATAATTAAAATCCTTTTGGAGTAAAGCTTAGACCTTGCGCTGCTGGCATGGTGTAAGCACTCATTGTTTGTGCAGCAGGACCCATTTGTTGAGCCTGTTGCGGTGCGATTGTTTGTGGAGTTAACGGTGCGACTACGTTAGCATTTTGTAATGCGAGAATTTGCGCTTGTAATCCGCTTGGGTCAAAAGTAGAAATATTGCCAAACCGTGCGTTGATGTCAGCACGTAGCGCCTCATCATTGTAAGGAGTGAAAGAGCTTAACCCTTGTTGTAATTGGTTGCTTGTTACGTAGTTGGACAAGTCAACATTCGGTGTAAAGTTATCAAAACGGTTGTTAATGTCTTGCCGTAATTGCGTGTCATTATATGGACTTATGGTTGACAAGCCTTGTTGTAAAGCTGCATTTGTTGCATAACCAGACAAATCAGGTGCTGTGTAAGTAGGAAGTGCGTTTATTGCAGAATCAAGCTGTGAGGTCGTAGCGTAACCTGACAAATCTGGTGCGTTGTAAGTTGGCAAATTATTCATCAAAGTATCAACGCTTGCATTAGTCGCATAATTAGACAAGTCAACATTAGGTGTAAAATTGTCAAACCTGTTATTGATGTCTTGGCGCAGTTGCGTGTCATCATATGTATTGATGTTTGACAAATCAGACTGTGTTGCATAATTACTTAGATCAGGCGCTGTAGGTGTTGGTAGATTCTGCAAACCTTGGCTTAATTGCTCGTTGGTTACATAGTTAGACAAATCTTGAGGCTGCCCTGTCGGTAAGTTATTAACCAGCGTGTCAACACTTGCATTGGTTGCATAATTAGACAGATCAACATTTGGATTGAAGTTACTAAATCTGTTGTTAATGTCTTGCCTAAGTTGCGTATCATCGTATGTGTTAATGCCTGATATGGCGTTTTGATTTGCTTGTATTGCAGCAAGTAAGCCTTGATCGTTATATTGAGGAACATTACCGATTGCTGTTTGGTTAGCAGTAATCTGATTTTGTAGGCTTGTTGGGTCAAACTGCGGTATTCCAGAGATTGCCGATGTTAAATCACCACTTGTTGCATATCCTGATAAGTCAGGCGCTTGATAGGAAGGTATGCCAGAGATCGCACTTGTTAAATCATTAGTGGTTGCATAACCCGACAAATCAGGGGGTGTGTAGCTTGGAATATCAATACCTGATATTGCTGATGTCAAATCATTGGTTGTGGCATAGCCTGAAAGGTCAGGCATTTGAGCTGGTGGTAACCCTGCAATTGCTTGAGTTAGATCGTTAGTCGTAGCATAACCTGATAGATCAGGTGCAGAGACCGTTGGCAGATTAGCTAAACCCTGTTGGTTTGCGGTTATCTGTGACTGTAAACTACTGGCATCAAACTGCGGTATGTTACTAAATCGACTGTTTATATCCTGCCGTAGCTGAGTGTCATCGTAAGTATTAATACCGCCTATGGCATCACTTAATGCTGATGTTGTTGCGTACCCTGATAAGTCAGGTGCTTGTGCAGCAGGTAAGTTTGCAAGACCCTGCTGATTAGCAGTAATTTGTGCCTGTAGGTTAGACGGATCAAAAGTATTAACATTGCTAAACCTTGAGTTAATATCCTGACGTAACTGAGAATCATCGTACAAATCAGACATTTGTGCATAATTTGACAAGTCAGGCGCATTATAAGTTGGAATATTATTAATGGCTTGCTGATTGGCAGAAATCTGTGCAGATAAGTCGCTTGGATCAAACTGAGAAATTGTGTCTAAACCAGTGTTAAATTGATCAGTTGTAACAAAATTAGAAAGATCAGGTGCAGTGTATTGCGGAATGTTACTAAGACCCTGCTGATTAGCCGTAATTTGTGCTTGTAATCCACTTGGATCAAAAGCATTAACATTGCTAAATCTGGAGTTGATATCTTGACGCAATTGACTGTCATCATACAAATCAGTTGTGCGCGCATAGCCAGATAAATCTTGTGGCTGATAGGTCGGTAGCCCACTTAACGCAGTATTTAGCTGTTCGGTTGTTGCATAACCAGACATATCTTGCGGTGCAGTAGGTTGCATTGCCATGAGGCGTTGATCTAACTGGTCAGCAGTGATGTAACCTGTCATATCAGGTGCTTGCGCTGTAAAACTTACACCGTATGGATTTGCATCAGAAATTGAGTAGTTTGTTGGATCAAATGCCGTAAATTGACCGACATCACCTGGATCGCCTGTCTGACTGCCAGCGCCTGAATTGTTTTGACCACCACTGTTGATACCACCACCCATCATGCCTGTGCCAGTAGTACCACCAAGACCACTTTGGGGATTTACAAATAAGTTGTTGTATTGACGCGCTTGACCAGGGTTGGCAGCCTCGTAGTCATCTAC
>JGI24006J15134_10001459_pt1 | contig 13468 bp, 31 predicted proteins | sample LinPmetageLP53_FD_15134 | JGI IMG/M metagenome (IMG submission 15134) | reverse complement strand
AAGTGGCACAACAGCTATCACAGCAAGTATAGCAAATAACGTAGTAGGTGCAGACGAATTAGCTAACACAGCAGTAACAGCAGGAAGTTATACAACAGCAGATATAACAGTTGATGCGCAAGGTAGAATTACCGCAGCAGCAAATGGTTCAGCAGGAGGTAGTAATCAATTTGCAAGTGGTCTTTACATAGGTGGTACAGCAGCAGCTAATTTATTAGAGGATTACGAAAAAGGCACTTTCACNCCAACAATGACACGAACTTATAATACAAATGGCGGGCTTCAACCCCAAAATGGCACAAACTACGGATATTACGAAAGAGTTGGAGATTTTATTACAGTAAGTTTTGAACTTGCTTTTTGGGGTTCCCCTTCAGCTGTAAATGTTGATTACACACTTACAAGTTTAGACAACCTACCTTTTACCGTTAGTACACCAGGCTTTGGTGGTTCAAATAATCCATCATTTATAACATATAATAGTACAGGAGGTAATAGGCTTGATTTTGGTGGTTATTGCCAACGAAGCACAACAAAAATAAATTTTGTCGAAGCAGGTTCAGCTACACAAACATTTTCAGTACCACAATTTTCAATTAGATATGTTGCAGGAACAGTAACATATATTGGGTAATTTAAAAATAAATAACAATGTCATTAAAAAAAACACAAAAATTAGATAAATTAGAAATTGTAGGCGATTTTAAGATACTACAAGCAAGATACCTAGTAGAAGTAACAGAAACTATTGGAGAAGAAACTAAAGTAATATCTACTTCAAACCAAAGAGAAAGCTATACACCTGATACAGATGTAACTAGTTTACCTTTAGAGTTAGAAAAACACGCTGTACTTGAATGGACAGATGAAGTTATTGCTGCTTACAATGAGCATATAAGTCAATAATATGAAAAGAGGGTGGCAAATAACGAACGCAACAAGAAGAACAGACAATGGGTTTGTTACTAATGTTACTTGTGTATATGCTCAAACAGCTTCTAATCATATTGAGAAAATCAAATATATTATTGTTAATGAGTACAATGGCATTGATGATGACTTTATTGCCTTTGAAGATTTAACACAAAAAAAAATGTTAGATTGGTGTTTTAAGGTTATGGGTAGTGAAAAGAAAAAATTAGAAACTAAAATTAAAAATAAACACAAAGAGTTTGTGAATAATAGGGATAGGCAACAACTTTTGGTAGATGGTTTGCCATATTAATAAATAAAATGGACTTAAACTTATTAAAACTTTACGCAATAAACATATCAGCTATTACAGTTAGTACAATGGATATATTAGAAGATAGCCTTAAAATACTTTTGCTTGTTGTTACTATTGGATATACAATATCTAAATGGTTAAAACTTAAAAATAATAAATAATGTGTGATATTTGCATACATTGTGGTTTATGTTAAGATACTTTAATTATAGCGAGTTTGATAGCCCTGACGTGCAGGGTAGTGGTCAGCTTATGGATAAGACTTTACTAGAAATGCTAGATGAAGTAAGAGATAAGTTCGACAAACCTATACACATCAATAGTGGATTTAGAACACCTGCACACAATGAAGCAGTTGGTGGTAAAGAAAACTCATCACACCTTAAAGGACTTGCAGTAGACATAGCTTGTAAAAAAAGTACAGATAGATTTGATTTAATTAACTGCCTTTTAGATGTAGGGTTTAGTAGGATAGGGGTTGCAAAGACTTTTATACACGCTGATATAGACCAAGACAAGACACAAGGTGTAATTTGGACATATTGAGCATAGCAATAATATCTTTATTTCCTACTTCATTTATAGTTGGTATATCTTACTATCCTAAAAACAAAGAATATCTATTCAATGAACTAAATGTATATTTGTTCTTTATGCAGTTACAATTTAGAACTTATGAGTAAACCATCATTTAAAGACACTAAAGTAGGAAAGTTTCTTATAGGCGAGAAAGGTTTGTTTAAGAATTTAGCCAATACATTGCCTGATAAGGGCTTTTTAGGCGTTTTAAAGAACTTAATACATACTGACAATAGTTTATCCCCATTTGAAAAAGAGAAAGCATTAGAACTGCTAAAAATGGATATACTAGAAATAGAACAGATTACTGAAAGGTGGGAAAAAGATATGACATCAGACAGTTGGCTGTCCAAAAACACAAGACCACTTACATTACTTTACTTAACATTTATGACCACTTTGTTTGTTGTTTTAGATAGTAGTGATAGCCCTTTTAAAGTAGGTAGTGAATGGGTGGAACTTCTTAAAACACTTTTAGTTACAGTTTATGTTGCATATTTTGGCAGCAGAGGTTTTGAAAAATACAAAAAAATCACTAAATAATATATAGTTATATATATATATATATAGTTATATATAATATTGATATATAGTATTAACAAGTATATAACATATAACTACTATATAACATCTACTATAAATAGCATATAACTACAAATAAAAACTACTATATAATAGTTACTATATATGTGTTTAAAAGTATATTTTTAGATGTTTAGAAGTAGGCTTATCTTTGGCATATGATAGAGAACATATTAGCAGAACAAACAACAGACAATCAGAAGATAGACAAGCTACTAGAATTAGATTGTAATATGTACACAAATTTAGGAAGCGACAGCACAAAGACCGAGAAGCAAGAAGTAAAGCGTATGTCAAGAAAAATATACAAAGCTATTCAAGGCATTAACGAGCCTGTTGGTAAGTCTTTACTACAAGCTATGGACAAATGACTAGAGGCAAAATAGTAAAGAAGCTAGATAGTGTGTTCAGCCTATACATCCGCAATAGATTTGCAAACAATGGTAAAGCTGAATGTTTTACTTGTGGCAAAGTAGATGATGTAAGTAGATTACACGCAGGACACTTTATGAGCCGTAAACACTATGCAACTAGATGGTGTTCTATAAACGTACAGGTACAATGCCCTAAATGCAATTTATTTGGTCAAGGAGAACAGTACACCTTTGGGCTTAATTTAGACAAAGAGTATGGAGAAGGCACAGCAGAAAAGTTACAACAAAAAGCTAGGGGTTTAGTAAAACTCTCTAATGATGACCTAAATGAGTTGATTGAAAAGTTTAAAGTATAACCTGCGCTTGTAGGTTAGTTTCTCTATATGTTTGTTTGAAAAAGGGTTGGTTTAATTACTGACCCTTTTTTATTAAAATATTTTTTGTAGCTTTGGCATATGACATATAAAGATGACTTATTACGGTTAAGAGAGCAAGAAGCCGTAGCCCTTCGAAAAAAAGTAGAGGAGTTAGAAGCTAAAATAGAGATACTCACACAACAAATAATGACAAATGATATATACTAGTAAAGTAAATACAGTAGTAAAAGGCGAAAGTTTTAAACTACCTGACGGAGTTACTATGAATAAATACACAGTAACATTTGCTAATGGACACAACCCTAATGTTTATTCTCCTAAAGAATTGACATTTAGTGAAGGAGATGAAGTTGAGTATGATTTAGACCAAAATAAAAACAAGGCTAAAATACTTGGTAAGAAAAGCAGCGTACCAACTGCTCCTAAAGGAAACTATTCTAACCCTAAAGATGATGTACAGCGATACATTATAAGACAAAGCAGTTTAAATAGAGCAACTGACTTGTATGCAGGGAAAGAAATAAACACAACAGAAATAATTAATTTAGCACGTACATTTGAGAACTACGTGTTTAACGGATAAAAATAAATATTATGACTAAAACTTGGGTAGACGGATTGAGAATATTCGACAACAAACAGGAATGGATAGTTTGCGACATTAAAATAAATGCAGACGAGATGATAAATTGGATTAACCAAAATAGAGCAAACGTCAATGAACGTGGTTCTATTCCAATTACGATAGCTAAAAGTGAGAAAGGATTGTACTCAATGCTTAACACTTATGAAGTACAGAAGTCAAAGGAAGTAACAACAGCACAACACTCTCCTGACCGAGAAGCAGACTTGCCTTTCTAATGCTTATACAGCTAGATAAACAATTAAAGAAGTTGGATGAATATCGAGCAGGGACTTTAAAAACAGGTCTTAAACTCGGTATTCCTCGACTTGATAACCATATGCGTTTTAAATATTCTAGTCTAAATATTGTACTAGGACACGCAAACGTTGGAAAAACATCAGTACTACTTTACTTGATGACACTATATTCAATTAAACACGATATAAAGTGGTTAGTGTTTAGTAGCGAAAACGAATGTTATACTCTTTATCGTAAGATATTAGAGTTTTTAGAAGGTCAAGTTTTTAATAAGATAGAAGAAAGCGTTTACAAGGAACGTATAAAGTGGATTGACGAGCATTTTAAGTTTGTAGATGCTTCTAAAATATACACTTACAAATCACTACTAGATTTAGCACAGCACGTTAAAAAGGCTTGGGATTATCAAGGGTTTATTATTGACCCTTGGAATAGTTTAGCAAAAGATAAAGAGAAACTAAAAGGCTCATCTTCATATGAATATAATTATGAAGCATTATCAGACGTTAGGATTTTTTGCAAAGACAATGAAATTTCAACCTATATATGCGCTCACGCTGCAACAGAAGCATTAAGACAGAAACACCCTAAAGGACATTACTATGAAGGGCATCCTATTCCACCTAGTGCGGCATCAATAGAATTTGGCGGTATGTTCGTGAACCGTTGTGATAATTTTTTTACGGTACACAGGTACTTGTACAGTCCTAGCGATTGGATGTACTCACACATTCACGTTAAAAAATGCAAGGATATTGACACTGGAGGAAAGTGTACAGCACTTGAAGACCCAATAAGATTAGAAAGCGTAAAGAATAACGTAGGCTTTAACATAGAGGGTAAGAACCCTATACAATATCCAAAACGTGAGCAAATAGAATTACTGTGAATTTTGACAATACATACAGACCTTTGCCTAAAAGCCTTACTATTAAAAAGTCAGGTGTGGATGGTTTAGGTTTGTTTGCTATTGATGATATAAAGATAAGCACAGAACTAGGCATCACGCACATAGACCTTTGGCTTACTTGGATAAGAACACCGCTAGGAGGTTTTATAAACCATTCTACACATCCAAATTGTTACATAAAAGAAATTGTAAAACAAGACAAAAAGTGTAGAGTGCTATATACTTTGCGAGATATAAATAAAGACGAAGAACTTACAGTATATTACAAGATAAAAGAGTATATTAACTAATAAACAACCACATTGATAACCGACATACTAACAAGCAAACACAATAAATGGATAAGCTACTGTCGTAGTTGGGGGTGCAATCCTGACACTAGCGAGGACTTGGTACAAGAGATGTATCTTAAACTATTAGTACTTATACAAAACGGAATAGATATCTCGTATAAAGACGATATAAACGACTATTATATTTATAAGGTGCTTCGTAGTATGTTTTTAGATTTATGTCGTAAGGAGCAGCGTACACAAGTTGTAGACCTAACAGACGACTACATAAAATACTTAATAGAAGAAAAGACAAAGGTAGAGTTAGAAGATGAAAAGATATTTGAAGAAGCCTTTGACAAAGTAAACCAAGCACTAAACGAGATGCATTGGTACGACAAAAAGGTATTTGAACTTGTACAGGACACTAACAACATATCTGCATTATCTAGGGAAACCAACATAGAGTACAGAAGCCTTTACAATACCTATCAGAAAGTTAAACGCAAAATAAAAGATAAGCTATGAGATTAGGAGATTTAGTATATTACATTACAAAGTACACAGGGATAAGATATGTTTACAAAAAGATATATCCTGACTGTGGGTGTGATGAACGTAGAAAGAAGTGGAACGATATAGAATTATAATATGCCAAAAGGAAGAATGACAAAAGAGCAAAGGCAGAAATGGAAGCCTTATTCTAAAATTTTAGAAGGTAATATAACTAAAGAACATTACAAAACTATTTGTGAACTGCACGCTGATTTATATGCACACCCTTATGAAGAACCTTGTTCTTGCAGCCCAACAAAAATTAAGAGTTGGATAGTACAAATTGACGAGGTATATGAAGCTAGAGACAATACATAATTTTGAAAAAGCCCTAGTTACTGCTCTTAATCTAGATGGATGGAGATTAGTACATACAGGCGATACTATGCTACCATACGATGCACAGGGTATTACTCCTAAAGAATTAAAGTGTGTTATCGAAATGAAGTTTAGAGATAAGTACTATGAAACCAAAATACTAGAGGTTGGTAAGTATAACAATCTTATGAAGATGGATAGCGACATACAGAAGTTTTACTTTGTAAATGACCCTAAAGGAAACTATATGTTTTGGCTAAATGACCTAAAGGATTTAAAGCCTGAAGAACTGTATTGTCCTAAAACTACAATGTGGAACACCAACAAACAAAATAAAAGTGTATATTTGTTACAAGAGAAACAAGCTATAATAACAAACATATATGATAAAAACGACATATCCTGAATATATAAATGAAGTAGCAGAGCATCTTGGTAGATTAAGAAACGAAAGTAATTCTAAATTAAAAGAAAACAATCCAAGATATAAGCGAGGAGATTTAGATTTATATGTTGATGTTTTAGGAATTAAAGGGGAACTTATAGTGTCAAATTATTTACATAATAAAAACATAAACCATAAGCTGAATACTTTATTAGATGATAAACCTGTTTGCGATTGGGATATTAAAATAGAAAATAAAACTTATGACGTAAAAAGTTTAGGTTATAAAAGGCAAAATTTATTAGTTAATGAAGAAGCGCATAGAAAAAAGAAAATGGATTACTATGCTTTTGTTATGCCTTTTGATAAAAATAAAGCATATATTTGGAAGTATAGTTATAAACAAGTTTGTGATTGGGAAGTAAAGTTTTTTGGTTACACTAATGCCTATTGTAAAAAAGTAAGTTATGAATAATAAAGATTTTATTGCTATGAGTTGGGAAGAACGCATAGACTATTTTAGAGGTGTGGGGTTAAGAACTACATTTAATATTGCTATGGATGATGACCATCCTTTATGCATAGATGCAAACGATTACCTAGACGAAAAGAATGAATAAGAAACGAGCAAGTCAATCAGCAAGAATACAAGAACTAGAACAGCACGTAGTAAAGCTGTATATGATACTAGAACAAGTAGTACAACAGCTAAAAGAGAAAGATGAACAGGGAACTACTAAAACTTAAATTTCAAGGCGATTTTACAGCAGCTTCACACATTATACAGAAGTGGTTAGAAAAAAGCCCTGACAATAAAGAACTGAAGCACGTAACGGAATATTTAACAAACTCCTATATTTATGCCACAGCTTGTGAGATGCAAATAAAAGAAGCCAACGCAATCATAAACAGATTAAGAGAGAAGCGAGATAAGTATAAAGACCTTGCAGACGATTATAAAGAACTATACGAGAAACTACAAGAGAAAACATTATAACAAACAGAGAAACTATGATAACATTACTAAACGGAGAGAAGTGGGATAGGAAAGAGTTACTTGCTAAAATGGATGATGATAGCTTTTACTATGGTCATTTAGGTAAACACGCATTAAGTAGCAGTAGTATTAAATTGTTACAGACAAGCCCAAAGAAATATCATTACATTACAAAGTACAGCAAGAATGAAACATCTCCTGCTTTACGTGCAGGGCATCTATTCCACACAGCTATACTAGAGCCTGAAAAATACAGCGAGATAAAATTTATAGACGTACAAAGTAGAAACGCTAAAAAGTTTAAGGAAGCAGTAGAGGAGTATGGCGAATGCTTTACAGCAAAAGAGCGTAGCGAAAACGAAAGGTTAATAGATGCTTTCTTTAAAAACGAACAAGCCTTACAACTTATTACGGATTGCCAAACAGAAGCACCTGCTATTGGTAATATAGATATGATGCCATTTAGAGGCAAAGCAGATGTATTAGGTAAGCAAGGTATAGTAGACTTAAAAACTACAACCGACATACGAGCATTCCCCTATTCAGCTAAAAAATACGGTTATGATATTCAAGTTTATATATACTGCCAATTATTTAACATACCTTACACAGAGTTTACGTTTATAGCTTTAGACAAAGGCACGTTAGACATAGCGATATACGATGTATCAGAGGACTTCTATTTAGAGGGAGAACGCAAGACACTTGAAGCAATAGACAGATACAGAATGTTCTTTATAGAAGATGCAGACCTAAACAGTTACACATTAAGAGGTACGCTATGATGAATATACATATATACACAAGAGACGAAAAAGCTAAAATAAAAATTAACAATACAGATTGGGTTTTTAAAAGCGAAAGAGGGAAAAAACTTGAGCAATCTGTTATTGAATTTAATAAAACATTTAAAGAGTATGCTCATTATTATTTAGGTACAGATTTAAATAATAAATACACTCAATCAAGTATTGATGAATTAGAGTGTACATTGCTTATTGACCATACTTTAACTAAAAAAGATTTCGAAGATAATATAGGATGGTATGTGGAAAAAAACATTGAGGAGTGTTATTTTTATCAAGATGAGTATAGGAATGTAATTTTAGACCACATTCATTCTAGTGATGATTTCAAAACGAAAAGATTTTGGGCTGAACATTATAACAATCTTCGTTTAGGTTCTTTGGATAGTTTTTTAAGAGATTTTTACTTTTATAGTAAAGTTAAAAAAAAGTTATACTCTCAAAACTATGTAGATTTAGTTAAATATGATGAATATATTATATATCAAGAAGAAACTGTAAAGAGGTTAATAACTAAAAAACCGAAAGTTAAAAAGGTTAAAAAAAATAATACTAAAAATAAAAAAACTTATATTCTTAAAGACAATAACACAGGTTACTATAAGATAGGCAAATCAGCAGACCCTCTAAATAGGGAAAAAACATTGCAGTCGGAAAAACCAACATATCAAATGATTAAAATTTTTAATAAAGATGTAGAATATGAATTGCATAAAAAATATAATAATCAAAGGCAAAGAGGGGAGTGGTTTGATTTAAATAAAACACAAGTTAAATACATATGCACACACTATTAGTATGAAACGATTTATAAGCGATATGGAAACCATACAACTAGCCATCAAGCTAGGAGATTATGAAGATGCATTAGAAATGCTACAAGAGGTTAAAGAAGAAATGATTATATTAGATGCTTTAAACTATGATACGTAAGACCACACTAATAAAAAGTTATGCCTACTTTAAGGGCGAACTACAAAGAGCATACGAAAACACAAATGAGAAACTAATAAACTATTATACAGATGAAATACAAAAACTTCTTACTAAATACTACACAAAGAAACAGGGAGAACATACAACACCTAAAAACTTTGATTGAGAAGCAAACAGGAAAAGACATAACAATAAACACTAGACACAGAGAAATAGTATTTGCTAGAAAGATATACTACAAGATACTAACCCTAACTACTAAAATGAGTTACAAGGCTATGGGGGGTACACTAGGGCAGACACACGCAACTGTGATACATTCCCTAAACAACTTTGATTGGGATTACGACCATAACCCTGCATTTAAAGAAGCATACGATAGAGTGTATAACTTGTACACTAAAAAGGGTACTGTTGCTACTGTTGAAACAATGGTGTACGAAAACAGAGTATTAGAAGGAAAGATAGTTGAACTAAAAGGTCAGATAGACGAACTAAGAAACGAGTTAAAAGAAACACGTAGAAACAATATAAGACCTAGAAACCAACAAGCAACTATATACAATGCTTCTGAAACAGTAATACCGTGAAAAAAGCTATATACATAATAGTAATTATATGGGCTACCTTTCTAACAATAGGAGCAATAGGTGGATTAATTAAAACAATAACAAACTTATGAAAATAAACCACACAAAAATATTAGCTTGGATAGTAATAGGAATAATGACAATATCTATTTGGAATAGCATATATAATTTAGTGTTTTAAAAAAGTAAACTAATTACGTTATACTAATATGTATAATACTGAAGAAATAAGACTTGAAGCACTTAAAGCAATAGAAGATAACAACCTATTGTTTATAGGGGATATACCTGCTTATGTAGGCTTCTCCAAGCGTACTATCTATGACCATAAGCTGCACGAATGTAACGACATAAAAAGCGCATTGAATAAAAACCGTTCTGATATGAAAGTTAAGATGCGTAAGAAGTGGTACGAAAGCGATAACGCAACATTACAAATAGGACTAATGAAGCTGATTAGTGATGACGACGAAGCGCACAGATTGAATGGTACAAAGCGAGAGATAAAGCACGACACAAAACAAAAGAGTTTTAAGGTAGAAGTGATTGACCACAATACAAGTAAATAAAGTATATAACCATCTAACCAACTCTAATAGGAAGATAACATTAGAAGTTGGTGGAACAAGAAGCGGTAAGACATACAATGTCCTCCTGTGGATAATACTACACTACTGTCAACACAACGATAACAAGATTATAACTATATGCCGTAAGACATTCCCTGCATTAAGGGGTACTGTGATGCGAGATTTCCTAGAGATACTTAAAGGTATGGACTTATACGATGAGCAGCACCACAACAAAAGTAATCACGAGTATAAGCTAGATAGCAACCTTATAGAGTTTATATCATTAGACCAACCACAAAAGGTTAGAGGGCGCAAAAGGGATTTACTTTTTTGCAATGAGATGAATGAACTTGATAGAGAAGCATTCCAACAGTTAGCATTTAGAACAACAGAAAAGATTATAGGAGACTTAAACCCATCAGACGAATACCATTGGATATGGGAAAGACTAGAGCCAAGAGATGACGTAGAAATATATAGCACTACTTACCTAGACAATCCTTTTATAGACGATAGCATAAGAAGCGAGATAGAACTACTAAAAGACACAGACGAAAACTATTGGAGAATATATGGACTTGGACAAAGAGCAATTAGCAAAGCAACTATATTCAAATACACAGAGATTGACAGCATACCTGATGATGCACAGCTTGTGGCTTATGGGATGGACTTTGGATTTAACGACCCTACTACACTTGTTGCGACATACAAGAAAGACCACAACCTATACTTTAAAGAAATGCTATACAGGTCAAAGATGACCACAGAGGACATACACCAATATCTAAAAGGAGTAGAGGTATTAGGTATGACTTATGCAGATAGTGCAAGACCTGAAATAATAGAACAGTTGCGTAGATACGGACACAAGGTAATGAAGTCTTATAAGGGTGCTAATTCTGTACTAGCAGGAATAGACTTACTTAAAAGATACAAACTACACGTAACAAAGGATAGCGAGAATATGATTAAAGAGTTTAGAAACTACAAGTGGAAAGAAGATAGAGCAGGTAGGATGACAAATATTCCACAGGATGATTTCAACCACACGATTGATGCTGCCAGATATTCTTGTTACTCTATACTTAGCAGACCTAACTTCGGTAAGTACTACATTCATTAAGAAAAGTTATTTACAATTTGGTTAATAACTAAATAGTTTATATATTAGCATCATAATTAAAAACAAACATATGAAACGTAAGATAGAAAACTTTATATTTGACACAATTATATACGTAGCTGCTTTTGGATTAGTATGCACGTTTTGCCAACTATGCGCACACGCTGATAAATGGATGGGACTATGATAGTAGAAATAGGAAACAAACACTTTAGAGATACAGGAGAAACTATGCAAGAGGTATATTGGAATGAAACCTTTGAGGAGTGGACACCTGTGCTGTGGGAGCAAAAGATGGAGATATGAAAAAGACCAAGAAACAAATAGACGAGAATGTTAGGTTTATACCTTTAGCTGAATGGCAAGAAACGTATCAATACCACAGAACAAACAAGCGCAGCAGACAGGTAGATGAAAACGGTAAGAGATGAAACTACATAAACTACACACAGGAGTTATAATAACCCACATACACACAGACATAGGGATAAGCGTAAAAGCTAGACATCCTAAAGACAAGGATTATAAAGTGTGGGAATTACTACACAGAACACAAGAATTTTACAGAGGGCTTTTATAGCCCTTTTTTTATTTCCTAAAAACCTGCTTTATATACGTTATATTTATATGAAGTATGAATTAAACGTACCCACAAGCCTTAACGAGATTACTCTTGGTCAATACCAACAGTATCTAAAACTACCTGAAGGCTTAACTGAAAACCAAGTAGCCCTTAAAATGGTGGGCATCTTTTGTCAAGTGCCTGACACAGTTGTAAGAAACATCAAAGCTGCTGACATACAAAAAATAGTAGAAACCCTTACAAAGATGTTTGATGAAACTCCTGCACTAACAAGGGAGTTTAAACTTGATGGTAAAAAATATGGATTTATACCTAACCTAGATAATATGTCTTTTGGAGAGTACATAGACATTGACACATACTTGGGGGATTGGGATAACATAGAGAGGGCTATGGCAGTTCTTTACAGACCCATACAGGGCAAATACGATAAACTGTATAACATAGAGCCATACGAAGCTAAAGATGCTTTACATTACAAGCATATGCCATTAGGAGTTGTATTAGGTTCTATTGTTTTTTTTTACAATTTAGGGAGCGAATTGTGTCAGGTTATGATGGACTATTCACTCAAGGAGGGAATGACTTATCAACAGAAGCAAACTTTGGAGCAAAGTGGGGTTGGTATCAATCAATATACGGATTGGCTCAAGGAAACATTACAAGATTTGAAAATATCACTAAACTAAATATGCACGAGTGTTTATACGCATTAGAGTTTATGAAAGAGAAGAACGAATTAGAAGCAAAAAGAATTAAACGAAATGGCTAACATAGCACCAAGAGGGTTTTACCTTGTACTAGATAAGATTAAAAACGAGTTACTAGCTAACAGTAGTGTTAATACAGTAACAACAGGAGATTTGTCCGAGATAGATTTATCCAAGCAAACAATGTTTCCGCTAACACACGTAATAGTAAACAGCGTAACTATGCAGGAGCAGACACTTACTTTTCAAATATCTGTATTATCAATGGATATTGTAGACACATCAAAGTCAAGTACAACAGATGTGTTTATAGGAAACAATAACGAGCAAGACATACTAAACACTCAACTAGCTGTAATAAACAAACTGACAGGGGTTTTAAGACAAGGCACACTATACAGGGATATGTTTCAATTAACAGGTGACCCTACTTGTGAACCTTTCTATGATAGGTTTGAGAACGAACTAGCAGGATGGAGTTGTAACATTAGCATACAAATACCTAACGACCAAAACTTGTGTTAGACAATACAGAGGACATACTAGAAAAATTTGCCAAGAGGGTTATACAGCAATCTAGGACACGACTTACAAAGGGTAAGATGAATGTCAATAAGTCCTTGTACAATAGCCTTAAATACAAGTTAGACACAACTCCTAGTTCTTTTGTGATACACTTCCTAAT
>JGI24006J15134_10001457_pt1 | contig 13479 bp, 7 predicted proteins | sample LinPmetageLP53_FD_15134 | JGI IMG/M metagenome (IMG submission 15134) | reverse complement strand
TTAATCCATCCAAAACTCTATAAACTCTGTATGATGCGCTAGGAATAATCGTGTTTTCTATTTCCGTTGACGCTACTGTATAAATAGTGGGGGACCAGTTTTTGTTTCTGACATAGACGTTGAAGCGAGCCTCTTCTTCGGAGAAGTATTTTGCTCTAAGGTTTTTGATGTTTACAATTTTCCTGTTGTTGCCTTGAGAAAAAGACGAGGCATAAAGCTCAATTGGTTTAATTGATCCGGTGAAGAATCTTGTTTTGTAATGATCTCCGTCTGCAATACTACCGGTTGACCACACATCGTATAGAGTTTTTAACGGAGTTGCTGCTGCTGTTACTGCTAAAGAGCATGAGTAAACGCCGGTTGAGACATAGCCACCAGTTGCGAAAGTTCGACCAGCTACCGCGACCCCGCCGCCCAGCCCAAGTTCTAATCTGCTGCCAGAGGGGGCAGTATCATTAGCTGAACCTGAAAAAAGACTAACCATGATAGAGCCTGTTTTACCAATCTGTGGTATGTTTGTGAGTTGCCCTCTAACATAGTTGAACAAATACAGTGTGTTCAAATTATCGGAACCCGGAGCTAAAGAACTACTGTAATAGAAATCGCCTCGATCGTCCTGAGTGGAGGAATTCCATCTAGCTTCGATTACCGGCTTCTTAAAAAAGTATTGTGTACCTCTTGCAAAGAAGCGCTTGGTGTAGTAAGAGGTCGTAGAAGACTCTACTGATGATGTCAGACGCACTCCGACGCCATAGTTAGTTTTTGAACCTGCAACCCACTGATCCACAAGCGTGGTGATGTCTATTTCTAGATCTTCCAGACCTGTTTCAAAAGTTTGTTCGAAGGTTGGAAGGGCATGATAATCACCCCCAGCGGTTGTCCAAGCTACCCCATTGGAAGCGTTAATCCAATTTGAAACTCCAAGGTCTTTGTAGTTTTCCAAATCTAACCCATCGCCTTCGGTCCATGCGCGAGAAATTGCTTCCACAACAAGTTTAAAGTCTTTAGGGACTGTGTTACTTGTTTCCGCGTTGTATAATCTTAGATAGAACTTCACGCCGCCGGATCCAGGGATGATTCCGGCTGCTCTATCGCTTGTAATCGAAGCCACATCAAATGTGCTTATGATTCTAGATAACTCGGAAGATGTGGTAGACTCTCTTCCATAGATTGAATAAACTTCACTAACATCTGCTAAGCCCATGTTTGAACCGGTTGCACGGGTTCCAAGATTTTCCTGATAGCCATTTGCTATGGTGTTGTCGGCTGTCGCCTTATATCTTTTAATTGCCATTATCTAAGTTTACCTTTGATGTCTATCGATGGAAATTTCATCTCTAAAATAGCATTTGACGGGGTTAAAATATAGTCTCCGTCCAGCGACATATTGTCTTGAATAGAGAAGAAAACATTTGAATAGTTTGAAGTGTTTTTGTTTATCACACTCACCTTGACAACGTCATTGACCCCATTTACATTATTTAATACATTGAATATTTTAGAGATTGATAATCTTTCTCCAATATATAGCGGTGTTGAGAACTCTATTGCCAAAGCGTTAACACAGGCATCTAATATTTCAAATTTATTGCTTTTTGATTCAGGCTTTACTACAAAGTTAATACCATAATTTATAATAAATGGGTCAAGGATATCAATCGTATCATTTATCATTCTATAATGATTTAACCAAGTTTTCAGATTTGTTTTTATTGTATTGTTGGTATTAATTAGCTTTCCCTGAGGGTCTTCAGATACAACATAAACATTTAAATTTCTCTTTTGAGAATCAGCATCTTTTTGCACTGAGCACCTCTTTATAGACCCAAATTTTGAAGGAAGTCTGTATATTAGATTCTCATAGTCTTTTTGGGTGACAGCACGATTTTGTGTTGGGAAGGTGTCATATATTCTTTGTTTTAATTCTGCAACAGATGGGTTGGAGACATTTCCTAAAATTGGTGTTTCGTTGGTAACCTCGACTGAATTTCTAACGGCACTTGCTTTTGCTTGAGAAAGTTCGCTAAAGTCTGAAAATTCAACAATTGAGTTAGAAACCGAATTTAAAGAATTGGAGGCAACATTGGAGTTTACCGGGTTGGTCTGCCTAAACAGAATTGTTAAAGTTGTGTTCTGTGGCACTAATCCATAAAACTTGTTATTCGTCAAGCGAGTCGGATCAAAAGCCATATCGGTGACATATGATTTTCCAAAAACATTCATTGCCACATTTTGAGGATCTGCGGCTGCTTCTTCAGATAACTCGTCTCCAGAACCAAATTGAAGCGACACTCCATTGTTGTCAAAAATAGTTACAAATTTTCTGTTCACCAACAGCGGCTTCATAATAGATGGTACATTGTCGTTTTTGTAATTTTTGTTTGTTAATTCTTTAAAAACAAGATCTTGTGAGAGATATTCTACTTCAAAATATTCATTTCCATTTGAGTCAAAAACACTTATTATTTCAGAGACATTGGGCGATGTCAGCAAAATTCTTTTAAATCTTTCAAACCCCCCAACATCAACAGTTTCTGTATTAAAGAAACCAGAAACAACGTTACCATATGATTTGATGGCATAAAAAGTGGGTGCCCCCGTAGTAGAATCAGTTGTGGCAACAACGACCGGATTTGACGACTCTGCCATATCAACATTCTCGGTAAGAACAAAACTCAGCCCATTGTCACTGGTAAATTTCGTTCCTCTTTTGATGATTGGTATATATCTGGTATCTGGACCAATACCACTTATCGATGCTGGAACCAGAACATAAAGCGCTACTTTTCCATATGTTGATGGTCTGCCGCTGTTTTTAAAACCAAGAATTCTTCCGTGTCTTACAACATTCTCTCTCTGGTATGAAGAATCTAGAAAAGTTTCATTTACATTGTAATCGAGATAAAAAGACAACTGGTCGCCAACGTAAGCAACCGCATCGAGCATCATTGCTCCAAAAGAAGCTTCGCTGAAATCTTGAAATGTGTCTGGATAAAATCTCTCGGCTATTTGGGTTAAATCTTCTCTTATGGTTGAGAAGTCTCTGCTAGTATAATCTATAGCAACATTTTTCTTTGATTCTTCGGGCATTATTTATCCTCTACTTAAATAGTAAACTGTAGTAAATCCCTGGCAGCGATGTCTGGGATACTATATTCTATCAGAACCGCTAGAGAATTATTATCGGCGTCTTGCGTTCCAAATTCTATATTATTGATCGATATAACAGGAATATATATCCCAACTTGTTCTCTTATTTTTCTGTCTATTCTCGCGTAAACATTACTCTGAAAGTTTTCAAACAAATATTGCTTAATGCCGACGCCGAACTCAGGATCCATAACCCTCTCGCCTGGATTGGTTAAAATCAACATTTTAAAATTTTGCTTAATTAAGGACTTTAAAGTTTTTATAGAAGTGTAGCCGTCGCCTGAGTCTAATGTTAGTGGTATTTTCGGTGCTAGTGATGCCATTTAGATTTTCTCCACATCATAATTATGCTGTTTTATTCTTTTCTCTCACACAATTCACCTTTATCATTAAATGGATTGCTTGCTCTTTTCTTCCACCAAGGCATTATTCGTTGACCGGGGGCTAGCGAGAATAGTTCCTTTAGGTTCTTTATTACCAATTTGGCTCCCTTTTCTCCGTCGCCCTCGCCTTCATCGAAGTTTCTAGAATAATAATACGATTTGAACATTCTTTTGATTATTGTATCTGATCTTCTTAAGACAACCTTGTCCCACTCATCCCAAGTGAGAGAAAACGGAGTAAATGATCCCCTTTCTTCGTCCATATACCACCCAGGAATCGAGCTATCAAAATCAACCTTGCCAGTATCAGTATCTATCCTTAAGCCCGGCTTACCTGTCAGTCCGCTAAATTTTTGGTTCTTGTCACCTGAGCCGACCACCTGCCCTATTGATGGCAAAAAGGTGACAGCGTTATAAATGGCTATCCCTGATAGAAGCTTGTTCACTGGCAGGCAGTAGCTAAAAAATGCTTTAAATGTTGGATCGTCTACAAGCTTATTTATAAGACAAAGAAGCTCTTTACTTCCATTTTCTAATGGCTTAAGCATCTTGATCGGCAAATCCAAAACATCAACCTCGGAGCTTGTTATCTCTCTTAGTCCTGACGGGGTTCTAGCAAACAAGACCAATCCGTGACGGACACCTAGTTCACCCTTTAATCCGACAATTGGTTTTCCAGGGCGAGATTCAGCGGGCTCGCTTGTCATTACGGCGCCCGTGGATTCATCTAGTCCAACATCTATTGATGGTTCGTAGACAAAATCTAGAGTCCCAGGATATAACTGTGATATATTAGAATCTGGATTGGGTCCAGATACAATTTGAGAAACGTAGTTGCTGTCTTTTCTTTCGCCATTGACTTTTAAATACTTCTTGATCACAAAGGGCTTATCGCCAGAAACATTATCATTAATGCTGGCATCTATTCCGCCGATATTTAATTGTACATTTCTTGCAAAAGGTGTCAACACATCGTGTGCAGTTTCTACATGTTCTTCACCAACCATAAATACGGGCTGCCCTTCATCATCTTCGTGAACATGGTAGTATCCAACATAGGGCGTTCCGTCTTCTAACGCAAATTCATCGCCATCTGTGTACCCACCATCTCCGATACCAGTGACCTCCTCTCTAATTACCCGATCAAGAGTCAAAGAAGCACCATCTGTAAACTCTGATAACAAATGATAATAAACATTGCTAACATAATCGTCTTCTTTAACAAAACCTTCTTTAATTAAGTTGTTCTTGAACACATCTGCTATAAAATTGACTTCTTTTGCCACGTATTCTTTAAGAATAACTTTGGCGTGTTCTTCAGCAGCCTTCACAGTTTCAAGATTCTTTGTTTCTCTATAACCTTTCTTAGTTTGAAACAATTCCCTTTGCCCACCAATTGATTTAGCTTTTAGTTCTTTTCCGCGTGGATATTTATATTCTCTTTGAATTTTTGCTATCTCTCGCAGGGCGTTTTGGACATTTATTGGAACTTCCTCTATTTCACCTGACTCTACTTGATCATGATATGTCTGAACTGATTGTTCCAAGAAGGCATACCAGAATTCTTCATCTTTGAATGGATTGAACAATTCAGCAAATCCACTTTGAGATTCTTTCATGCTCTTCTCCATTTCTTCAACAATATAAGAAGCATATAGATTGCTAAAGTTATTGTTAAAATCTGGCTTATATCTGCTAAAGGTCGCGGCTGATTTTAAAAATGCTATTGAAGAATAGATTCGGCAGGCTGCCATAATAGTACCTTTAATTCCAGCTTTCGCAGAACGATCTAAGATTCTATCAAAAGGCTTTTCTGTAACACAATCAGGATCGCCAAGCAATCTTCTATCATCTGGAGCAGTGGAATAGCTATTAGACATCACTGAATTAATATCTCCAAAGTCTATCAAATCTGTTTTGTATGGCTTGCATGGACTAAGTTCTGGGAACATTACATTAATCAGCCCAAGCCAACCACTATTGTCAGTTGGTTTTATATAAAATTTTGGATTGGTGTATGAGCCTCCGTGAGCAGCAGGATCAAGATAGATGATTTTTGCTTTTTCTGGATTATCCCTATTGCTATATTGATCTCGACTCATTCCAAGTTCCGCGTCCGAATTACTCAGACGATCACCCTCGGAATTTTCTGCTTCATGATATTCAACAAAACTGCCGTTACGAATAACACCATAATCAGCATCAGACACGCCCAGAACCTCAGATTGTGCTCCATAGCGATACGCATTGTTGTTAGCCAAGTCGAAGACTCTTTTACCCATTTCATCGAGAAGTCCCGAAGTTGTTGAGTTCCAATATTCTTTTGCGTCTGTAATACTGATGTCTAACATTTCTGCTATCAGTACCACAATTGGAGAATTTTCTGGTTTGTCTTGTAGCAACACCTCCGCAAAATTTGGATATTCTTCAGATATAAAACCTTGTTCGTTTATGATCCCATCAAGCCCTTCATCAAAGGATATGAATTCGTATTCTTTATTGAATATTAATTTGCTCTCGTTGTTCTTCTTTTGTTCTTTTAATTCATTTTTTCTATCTTTATATTCACTTGTTGAGCCGGCAAAAGACTTAGCAAGCAATTTTAATTCTCTTGTAGTACCAAATTGTCCAGCATCAATGACACTTGTGATTGACATTCTTACATTGTCATCAGATCTGTTTTTCTGTCCGTCAAAATCAGCAAAAAAGAATTTAAAATTATAGCCTAACTGGAATGTCCCTTCATTACCTAGTAATGAAACAGGCGGAATATTGGTCGCAGCGAGGGGGGGCAGAGATCCGTCGCCGCCATTGTTATCTCGCCACTTCAAAAGTATGTCTGGATCTTTCTTTCTAGGTCTGAATGTTATCTTTATACCTTCCTCGTCCTGATTTTCAACAGTATTTATTCTGTAGTCGTATCCAAAGTCAGGTAATCTGGTAAGGTTTCGCTTCTCTATTCCATTTGTTGTACCAGAACTTATGTCTTTAAAGGGTATAAATTTTGTTTGTTTGCTTCTAAAGTTGTTGTTTATCCCGATGTCGATAAAGTTATCTTTATTCTGTGAATAAAACACTGTTTGCCATTCAGCAATATACTTCGGAAATGCTCCTTTTTGTACGCCGGCAGAGGCGTAGTTACCACCGCTGTTATCCTGATCGGCGTTTGTAAAACCTTCATTTTCGGCATAAAAATCAACGTATTGAAGAGCGCCTGGATCATTGAAGTTCTTTCTTCTGTGGGATGTATATGGTCTACCCATCGTATCTGATAGAACCATATTTATGAAGCCCCAATTCTTTTTGAACGGACCATTTCCAAGCATATCGTAAGAATAGGCAATCTTTAAGTTTTCCAGACCATCTGATAATCCCTGCGATGCTTGGGAAACTAATTCATCCGGCTCGCGTGGGAAGAGACCATCATCACACCCAGGGGTAGATTTAATTGGACCCAAGTTATCTAAGATGGTGGCAGGTATTCCATCCTGAAGAACACCAGCGAGGGCATCAAACTCTTCTGTTGGGCGGCGGCATAGCGCTTCTATTTGTGCTGGCGATGCTCTACCTTCTAATATTTGCGAGCGGACAGAACAAAATTCTTCTATTTGGTCTGGGGTAGCACACAGCGTGGGGTTGGCTGGCAGGCTTCTCTCCTCTGGGGTTTGTCCTCTAAGGGAATCTTTTAAGGACGCCTTAAAGTCTTCTGGTAATAAGTTGCCAAAACCAGAATAAAACGCCGCTATATCATCTATGTTTGAGAATGCCTCTCTCAGTTCGGGAAACTCATACTCAATTATAGTGTCAACAATCGCCAAAAAGTCTGGGTTTGCTTCTCCCAAAGAGGCTTCAATTATTTCTTGTCTTGTTGATGAGGAAGCAACGGCTTCATTGAATTGTAAAATCTTATCTTTATTCGCTAGTTCTGAGCCTGCACCGCCAATTGCAGAAAAGATATCTTGAATTGCAGAGTCTATTTGTTCCTCAGAAGCGCTGGGTCCACAAATAGATTCTCTAATTATTTCTTTGAATGTGGTATTACCCCTGATTAGTCCTGGCAGGTTGCCAATAATATCGCCAGTAGTCTCAAGAGCTTTGCAAATAGCTTCTCCGATAACTTCACATATCTTTTGTAGAAGTTTTTGTAAAATTTCATCTAACTTTCTTCGTATTGCGGCGATGATTGCTTTTACTAGTGCTTTTAATATAGCCTTAAGTGATATTTTTGGTAAATACAATTTGGGCAAAGCTATGTCATTTGTATTTCTGCAAAAAGGCAACTCTATGTCTTTAATAAAGTCCATTACGCTGGGTGTGAAAAGAGGCGGGCGAGGACAATCTAGGGTCGCCAACGCTTTGCTTATTATTTCTGCGCCAGGAAACTCATTTAGTCTATCTACCAGATCAAGTAGCCTATCGGCATAAATCTGAATAAGAGCATTTATGTATGCTTCCATGATTTTTGAATCATCAAACAGTTTATCAGCATCGTCTGCCGCGCCAGTAATCCTGTTTGCACCTGGGCTCGTTTCGCCAGATAAATCAGCTTGGGTAGCAGTTCTATCAAAAGTAATTATCTCTGGGTATACAGTTCCAAGATTTCTTCTTCTTCCATAATTTTGATTCGCAGCTTCATATTGAGTTGCTGAGACGGTGGTTGATTCATAAGCCCCAGGCACACGAGCTTGGCGTTCTTTTTCTAAAAGCTCTTCATTCTCAAACGGTCTGACAAAGTTGATGTTTTTAAATGGATTTAGGTTAGCACTGGCATCAATCGTGTCTTTCTCCTCTTGCTGCTCGGATGTTTGTCTTGTATCACCGCGTTGCTGAGCTTCAAGAAGTTTTTGCTTTACAAGTTGATCAAGTTTCGCTTGCTCTTCTGGTGGTAATCCAGCAAATAATCTTCCGAAGTCTTCGACACCCATTGCTTGTAAAGCTTTGGTAACCATTATCATCAGGGCATCTTCAAGAGTCAATCCTCCAAATAGACATTGCAGTGCATCTAAAAGAAAGTCAAATAAGCCGCACTGCTTTAATTGGTTAAAGGAGGCATCCCAGGTGCCTCTAGCATCTAGTGATTGCCCAAGGGTGTTTTTGTTTATTAGGACATCGGCACAAATACGCACATAAATATTTGGATTCGCTTGAAGTTCTTGATAAGCCTGTTCGGCGGCGGCAGCCCTGGCATTCTTTCTGGCGTCTCTTTTGCTACGGCGTTCAGCTTTTTTCTGTTTTTTGTATTCTTCTTTAGCCTCGGGGTCATCTCTCCTCGCATCTCGTTCGTTTTGACGGGTATCGCGCTCGCCTCTTCTCTCNCCTCGGCGGTCTTCACGCGTCGGTCGATCGGCTCGCTGCTCCTTCCGCTCTTTAGCTCTATTTCTCAGGTCTTCAACCGGACTATAATTTTTACCTTGAGCTACCTGATCCTCTCTAATATCCTCAAGTTGTTTACACATTTGAGTATGGAAGGCGCCAGCAATGGCATCGCCCAAGCTCAAAACATCATCTAGGATATCTTGACCCAAACTGTTTGCTTTTTCGGATATCGCTTGGGCAACACAACTCTGCTCATCAAGACCAGCAACAATCTCTGTGGAGTTCTTTATTGTCAAAGCTGGATATGTGTAATCAATCAAAAATTGTGAAAAGTTCTTGGGCGCTCTTGATGATAGATCAGACTCCATCTCTTTTAGCTGTGCTAAGTACGACATAGCAGTCTTATCTTTGAATGGAGCAGTTCTATTCAAGGCAGCAATTTTTCTGCCTTTAAACACAATAGGCTTATCGGCACACCCAACAGTGAAGATTTTTAGTTTTTTAAGTTTAAACTCTGTGTCAAAGCCAAATCTCATTTTGACTACTCTATCCCTAAATGGTGCGAATGCACCACCGCCCGGTATATTATAGCCACGAGTCTTCAAGAAACTATCCAAGCGTATTAACACCTGAGCCATCATCTTGCTTCTATTGAAACCAGAGTCACCATACCGATCAATATCAAATAATTTGCCAGTCTTTGTGAAAACTATGTTTTCTTCGTCAATATATTTATAATATTTTACATACCTTGCATATAGGTTGAGTCCTTTTCTGACTCTCAATAGTAAAGCAATAAACTCAGATGCTTGATACCCTACAGATATTGGTTCTTGCTCATCTTCTTCGTCGTCATCTTCATCTGCGTCGGGTATAGCTTCAAGCTCTTCAAAAGGAATTGAAAATAATAGCTTTAATCTTGAAGCGGCTGCAAGACCTAACTCAAAACCTTCATTAAGATCATATTGGATATGCTTCTCAAGTGTTAGAAAAGTCTCTGTTGTATATTCTTTATCATATTCAGTTAAAAATAGGTCTATCGCTTCAGCTTTAAACTCTTCAAACTTTTCTTGTAATGATTCATTGGAATCGCCAAGATCGCCAGTCTCAGTGTATGGCGTCTCGATGCCCACCTGATACAAGCAAAGCCTTTCATTCAAAAAAGGGAAACTAATTGAGTTTCTCCAATTTGGAACTAATGCTTTCGGATTGGGTTTGCAATCAAGACATACTTTTTCAATTGAACCGGGTACGTCTATTTCGCACTCGTCTATTAAAAAATCTCCATTTTTATCTTGATACTTTAAAAATTTTGATGGTTCTGCCATTTATACTCTCGACCATTAATTAGGTTGTTTTAACATTTCTGCTTTCAATGTAACGATAACCAAAGGGTTGTAAGTGGTTTATTTCCCACAACGTTTTGTCAATAAAGAATTGCCACATATCATAGTTTGATTTTATATGCTTAACATTTAAGGCAGCGAAGGCAGCGTTTACTGCTACGCCCTGTAACGGCTGTGGCAATGCTATTGCTATATTTAATGCTGCGTTGAAAACAAACATGGCATTTGATTGTTCTCGAATAATTTCTATGACATCTGAAATCAAATCAGACAATTCAGCAAATGCTTTTACAGTATTATCACCCATAGCAACACCCTGGACAGGATCATAAATCTCTGGCTCTCCCGATAAAATAGAAAGTGGAACCCGGCGTGGCTCTGAGTTGTTACCGGCTATAAGTTCAATAGTCGGGGCTGGTGTGAGTTTTCCGCCTAAAGAGTTTTTCTCACCAGTGCCGCCCATACGACCGGTAACAATCTTTACCCCTTCGCGACCTATTATTCTGACACCATCAGCTTTTATTCCAATGCCAGATCTGTTTTTCATTTCTCCAGATTTACCTTCTGTCACTCCAAAGTTTTTGTCAATATCGGTTAGTTCGCTTATGTAAATTCTTGCTGCGTCTGCTTGAAAGCTATTTCCAACATATGAACCCGCTGGGGGCTTGGCGCCGCCCGCCATGCGTCCTACAACCAGATCAATTCTTCCAGATCTGAGAGCACCTGAGCGGGATTTTCCAGAAGCTGTGCCTGATGGTTTATCTTTTCCAAAAACAATGTATGCATCGCCTTGGCTTATAACCTTTTCATTTGGGCTCTTGTCGTATCCAAAGTCTACAGAGCTTCCGCCAGTTCCGTATAATCCAGTGCCCGGTGGTAGTAAAAATGGAACATCTCTATCTGGATTGTTTACTCCTTTGAGAATATAGTTTTTCACTCCTTCAGCAAGAGCTTCTTTCTGATCTTCTGGAAGTTTATCATAATCAAATAAAGGTACTTTTTTAGAGCTTGGCATTATTCATCTCCCTCTGGTGCTGCTTCGCCATGATCGTTTGATTCAGGAGTCGGGGAGGCAACGCTCTCTGCATAAACCGTTTTTCTTACACTAACTGCTTCCCAATGCCAACCTTCTCTAATGCTTGCAGGGTTTACAAATGGTTTTGCATTTGCAAGAAGCCACTTAAATACATCAGTGTCCTTTCTTTCCTCAAAGGAGCTTTTACCATTCCCATCGGCATCATTATAGGTTCCATTGACATCAAACGCAACACCCCAGCCATGATTCGATGTGCCAGGAGTGGCCGCATAATTGGAATATCTTGGGTTTGCTTTCATCGATACCTGCCTACTATAGCTTCGATACGAATCGCTTACAGAAATTGTTTCTCCAAATTCTTCATGATATGCCTTAGCTAATTCAACAAAAGGTTGAATTAATTCTGCGACGAATTTTATTGGGCGTCCACTACTATCAGTTGTTGGAACATTAGGATAAAGCTGCGGTATTGTAAGCAGTAGATCTTCAGGTATTTTTCCATTTTCAATTCTCAAGCCACTTTCTATATGCGTCATTACCTTCGGTGTTGGACGATCTCCCGCCAATGCTCCAAGCGACATCAGGTCTGTTGCTCCAAAAGCAGAAATTAGTGAACCGCAAGCGGTGTCGATGGGTGCGACACTAAATAACGCCCCGCTGCCTTTTCTGGTTACAATTTCTACAAACTCTTTAGCCTCGCTTGTCTTAAAAGTACCATATGAGCCGCGCTCTAATCTTATGGAAATAATTTCTCCGGCAACGAGTGAATCGTTCTGAGCCTCGGTTAGAAAAACCTTTGTATGTTGTTGTATTAGATTGAACGCTCTTCTTCTATCCTCAACAGTAGTGTTCGTATGTAGCTCACAAGGATCTGCCAAAAATCGGTGAGGCGAATCTTGTCCCATAATCCTGACCATACAAGCATAATTGTTTGATTTAGTGCCCGCCGCCACAAGGTTGCCGCTGGGATCTCTTGGTACGGGCTGCGGATCTGTCAGCAATACGGCATCAAAAAGATCAGATCTTTTATTGTCATATTCCATAGCGTTTCTGATGGCATTTTCAAATAAATTGTATGAGCCATCAACACTCTCAAAATCATCAAACTTGTATGCTTTGCTGTTTCTCGCCATTACGCCTCCCCCTGAATCATATCAAAGAGACTAGCCTTGTCTTCGTCAGTCAATCCGACTTCCTTGGTTCTCTCTTTTTGCTTGAGAGTTAAGACTTTCACTAACTGCTCGTTGGACCGCTGCATAGTTTCGATATGCTTTGCGGCGACGGGTGACAGGGCTCGGTTGTTTTCTGCGTTTTGAGCGATCTGATTGGCTAATTCATTAAGGAACTCCTTCGCAGTGTCGCGATCATTCCGTATATTCTGTATTGCCTCATCCATCAAATCGTCAAATTCATCATTCATATCTTACCGTTTTCCCAGTCTATTCTAAAGTCTCTGTAGTGTTCCCTAAACTTGTTCAGAGAATTCACGACCTGCTTTGTATTGAGACCAGTTATCTCACGCAGGTAAAGGTAAATAGCTTTTTTGTTAAAAATTTCTATATCGTCCTTGCTCTCAAACAGAACGATGATTGCCTTATATACACGTTCGTCATTCTCGCGCATGTCATTGGATTCCCAAGTCTTCATGTCTTCATAGAAGGAAGTCCAAAACTCTTTCTGTAGCTGGTCTGAAACCCAGGTATGTTCTGTCGCAAGGTACTCTTGTTCGTATCTCTTGGGGGCAGCATCGTAGTCTACCTCTCTCATGTTCTTGCGTTTTTGTTTCTTGACCTTATGAATAAACCAGTTTTTTGTGATCACTGAAAAGTAGGAGAACGCCTTGTGCCCTTTCTCTGGATGAAACTTATCAAGTATGGTCATCAACCATATCTTACACTCGTCTCTTAAGATGTCTATGTTTGGCAGTGTCGTGAATTTATAAGTAAACACTATCTTGTCAACCATCTCGCCAAAAGCGGGTTGGAGCATTTTTACATATATTTCTGTCTTTTTCTTATTACAATCAGTCGAGCAATAATCTATTATTGCGTTCTCGTGATCTTTCGTAAAGTAATGATTAGACTTCTTCGATTTCGGGCGTCTCTGNATCTGCATCTTCTTCCTCTGGTATGTAGATAAANTCAAACTCGTCCATGTATTCTCGGAATGAACGAGCATGGTCCATTAGTGCTTGCAATGTTTGGTCGCCATAGAACATTTCCATTTCATATACCGACTTCACATGGGT
>JGI24006J15134_10001452_pt1 | contig 13491 bp, 20 predicted proteins | sample LinPmetageLP53_FD_15134 | JGI IMG/M metagenome (IMG submission 15134) | reverse complement strand
CTGAGCTACAACGTGGCCGGCATTGGTGCTATCTCACCTTCCGAGGTTCTGCACGTGCGGCTTGATGGGGAAACCCCCTTCTGGGGCGTTTCGCCACTCGAGCAGCACAGTACAGTACTGAAAACTATTCTCGCTCAATACGCTGCAGCTGAACGCACCTTTACCAGTACGCTCGGCAAGGTGGCGTTGAAGACTGACGACCAGCTTTCTCCGGAAGCGGTTCAGCGGATCCAGGAAAAGTTTGCCGAGACTCATGGAAACGCCAACGGCTGGGAATCCCCGATCGTCACCGGCGGCGGCATGGAAGCCAAAGTCTTTCAGAACGAACTGAGCCGAAACGAATACGTTTCCTTCCAGGTTTGCGGCTCATGTCGCGCTCAAGATGCTGGCCCCGAATCAAAGAATCCTTTTCGATACTCGGGCTCTGAGCCGCGGCAGCTACGGCGAAGCGGTTGCCAGCCTGCGCCAGGCGATCGACGCCGGAATCATTAGCCCAGCTGAAGCCCGGAACGCGCTCGAGATGTCCCCGGCTCCAGACGGTTCCGGCCTTGATGAGTTCGTCATCTCGAAAAACTACACCCAGCAGTCCGCAGTTGATGCGGATGATTCTGGAATGGATACCTCGATGGGGGTTTCTGATGATTGAATACCGATCCGCGATGCCGATCCAAATAGCTGACGGCATGACGTTCCGCGGCACTGCGATCGCCTGGAATGATTCGACCGCGCCGCTTGCGGAGTTGAACGGATACCGCGAGCGATTCAAGCCTGACGCCTTGCGTTGGGATGAAAATACCGCCATGTACATGGGGCATGCGTTTGAACAGCAGATCCCGCTTGCGCGGGTCGGTGCTGGCACGATGGCGTTACGGTCAACGGAAAACGGCTTGCAATTCGAGGGAAAGCTACCCGAATGGGCAAGCGCGATCACTGAAGCGCTCAAGCGCGGTGATCTTTCTGGTGCAGTGAGCATCGGATTCAGGGCTGACGAGGACGGGTCAACCTACAACAACAGGGCAAGGCTTCGCACTGTGCATGCCGCCCGTCTTCACCATGTTGCAATAGTGCCTCAGGGTGCATACCCAAGCGCACAAGGAGAAATTTCGTAATGAAATCTCTTGAACTTAGAGACCGCAAGGTCCAGCTGTGCGCTGATGAGCGCAAGATTTTCGAGGCTGCAAAGGCCGAAAACCGCGCGTACACCGTCGACGAACTCGAGAACATCGAAAAGCTCGAGGCGGAAATGCGTTCCATTGACGAGCAGTCTGTTGAATGCAGTCGCCAGGAAGAAGCTGCCGCAGCAGTTGAAGCCCGCATGAGCGAGCCCGTTCACGAGTTCACTATGAGCGGTGACCTGGGTTCAACCGGTGCAGGCGCTGGCGGTTCGGGCCTGAGCGCCACTGAATCACGTTGGTTCAACGACATGATCGAAGGTCGTACGACCCAAACGACCGGCACTATCGGCGAATTCATTCCGAAGCCTCTCCAGGATCGAATGATCCAGCTTCTGGATCGTGTTTCCGCGGCTCGCCAGGTGGCCGACGTGTTCACGGTTGCTAGCCCGGTTCGGGTTGCTCGCCAGAGCAGCTATGGCACAGCCCTGACCGCTGTTGCTGAAGCAGGCGCGGCTGTTGCGTATGATCCCGGGATCGATGAGATCGATACTTCAACGAAGATTTCAAAGGGGTTCGGCGAATCAACTCTCACGGTTGAACTTCTTCAGGATTCCCAGTTCGATACCGAAACCGTGGTCATGAACATGATCGCGGAAGCGGCTGGACACTTCCAAGAAAACGAATTCATGAACGGGGACGGCAGCGGGAACCCTGAAGGTCTCATGGTTGAGATCACTGGCGCGAACGCTTACGACGTGGGTGCTTCTGGTAATGCTCTGACCGCAACGAAGGTGACTGAAGCGCTGCTTACCAAGCTCCCCCCGCAGTATATGGGGCTTCCGCGGTACTTGGTTGTGAGCCAGCAGGCTGCCGCTAATCTGCTTGCGGCGGAAGATGGAAACGGTCGTCTGCTCCTTCAGCAGCAGGCCAGCTCGACGTTTGCGAACATGCCATCGATGAGCATCCTTGGCACTCAGATCCTGATTTCGTCGGCTGCGCCAGGTGGCAGCGGCACCGCAGGGGCATGGGCAAACAATGATTTCATGGGCACGATCCTGACCCAGGGCAGCTATGGCATCTACGACCATGGCGGCTTCCAGATGCTGCGTGATCCGTACTCCGGCGGCACCAATGGTCTGGTCAAGGTCAACGGCTGGATTCGTTCCGCGGGCATCGTCCAGCGGCCCCAGTCGATCGTCCAGATTACGTATTAATCAATATCCCTTCCTCTCCTGGGGGGTGGTGTTTCGGCATCACCCCCCGGTAGGGAGTCTTCATGCTGGTTGAATCAGTAACGAATACCAAGCCGATTTCGCTTGCGCTGCTGCGCGACCATCTCCGCGTGTATCACACCGGGGATGACGTTAATATCAGCAGCGCGCTCGATGCAGCGGTGGAGGCCTGGGATACCGAATCACTGCGACCGATACGGGATACGGTTTACAGTCAGGAATTTGACTCGGTTCCGGCTGGGTATCGATTTGGCGCTGGCCCTGTTTCCCGCGTTGCGTCTGTGGTCTGGTATGACGCAACCTCGCACGTGGGGACCACACTCGCGGCAACCAGTTATCGGCTTTCTCAAAGTGGGCATTGGCCCAAGCTTCAGTTTTTGTACGACTATGCCGCTGATGATTCCGCTTCCGGCTGGTGGAAAGTGACATGGAACACAACCTGGGCGCAGCCCGCGGATGATGTCATCCGGGCGGTGCTGATGCTTGCGGCGACTTTTTACGATGAACGCGACCAGCTGACCCCGATCGAGATGCGTGCGAATACGGTCGGTTGGAATGCGATCGTGAACCGATGGAAGTGGCCCGCGACATGAGAAGCCGCCGACGCCAGCGAAAGTTTGAGGTTCGCCAGGTCACGGTTTCCGATGACGATTACGGCCAGCCGATCCGCAGTTATGCCCGCCAGCAAATGATTGCTGGCTACTTCATAACTGGATCCAGCAACAAGGGCGAACTAGCCGAAGCCATCCAGGGCACCCAGTCCAGCGTTCTGGAGACCAGGTACATACCGGATTTCGTTTGGACTCTTGAGCATCGTTTGCAGGACGTGGAAACGAAGGTTGAATATCGAATCACGGCCCTCGAGGACGTGAACGGGCGTCACGATACGTTCAAAATCGAGCTGGAGGAGGTGGTCCAGTGATTCCAGCCGTTGTTGGTGCTGCTCGGCTTCTGCTTGTGAACCAGTTTCGCGCTGCTGCTCAGCGGGCTGCTGTTGCGGAGACTCGCAGCTTCGCACGTGCGGAAATGAAGCGGCTTACTAACGTCACGTTCGAATTAACTGGGGACAAGGAACTTTCACGCCGGTTCGTCAAGCTGAACAACAAGATTCGGAAAAAGATGTCTTGGGTAGCGATGCAGGACGCGCTGAATGAATACCGCAATATGGCTCGGAAGAACTGGCGAGCAGCACCAGTGAAACGCGCCAGGGGAAAGACGCGGCGGGCAATCGCCAGCGCCTATCGAATCAAGCGACGTGACGGCGATACCCTCGAGGTTGGCGTGAGCTACAGCAAGTCGAAAGCGCGTGTGGCGAACCTGCTTGAATGGAACACGCGAAGGACTCGAGGAAAGCTGGTCGGTACTTCCACGTTTGAAGACACTCGGACCAGGCTCCTGAAGATCATTGCCGAATCATTGAGAGAGCAGATCTACAATGATCCGGAAAACAACAAGGCACGCCGGCAGGCTATTCGGGCACGAGTGGGGGCACTCTAGATGCTGAAGCTGCTACGCACGCACCTGCTTTCTGACACTGATCTAACCGCGCTCATTTCCACGCGGGTGGATCCCTTCAACTTGTCGGAGGGTGGGGTGGCAGCCCTGCCGGCGGTCTTTTATACGGTCGACGACGAATCCAGTTTGCAGGCCCTGACCGCGCAAACCATGAAACTGTCGGCAGTGAATTACACGGCTTTCAGTACCACTCTTGCTGAAGCTGAAAACGTTGCAGACAAGGTGCAGGCAAGGCTCGAGGATTATTCGGATACCACCAGCGGGATACTGCATGTCCGCTGCTTGGAGCGGGACCGGGATACGGTCGAACCGTTCGACGGCTCAGAAGATTACTTCTATTCAACTACACTCATTTTTCAGGTCTGGCATACGACATGAGTTCAATTCAACCCGGCGTGAATTCCACGGTTTCACTTGGTGGCGTTTCGTTTACGGCAGCTGTGTCAGTGGACAGTACCGAAGAAAAAGAGCGGATCGATATCACGGCGTTCGGGGCAACGGTTCGCGGGTACGCGTTTGGCGTTCGGGCTGCAACAGAAATAACGATTCGAACCTATGCAGACCCGGGGAATCTTGCAGTTGGTACAGCTCTGAGCGCTACTGACATCAAGATCGGCGGCACTAATGGGCGCAGCTTCACCGGCGCGGCAACCGTCGTGAGCTACTCGAGCAGCGCTGACGTTGACGGCGCGACCACGTATGAAATTGGCATTCTGTATTAAAAAGGAAATGAGAGCATGGGTGAAATAGGTAGCTTTGAATGGTTAAGCCAGCAGAAACCAACGATACACACAGTGGAAGTGCAAGGAAAAGAGTTCCTGATGCGCCAGCCCACCGTCCGCGATCGAGACCGGTTCGACGCCCTGGTAGCGAAAATGGATATGGGGGCTGCCCGTTTGCGGACGCCCTTGCTCCAGGGGTTGCTGTGCGATCAGACCGGTCTGCTGATCGCAGCCGATGCAGACTTCGACGATGTACCCGCGGAACTGGTAGAGCCGCTGGTAGACAAGGCTCGGGAGTTGTACGGGATCACCGATTCCCCTACGGACGGCGGCACCGACTGATCGCCCGCATCGCTGCGGCTTCAGGGGTTCCGCCCTCAATCATCATGGATAACTGGACAGCTCAAGACATCACCCTGCTCGAGCGCGTTGACGGCACCTGCGGTTTACCAGACCGCCAGATCGTGATGCTGCTGGCTGCTGCGATCAGTTCGATAGGTGGGCAATCCCCCGAAGAACTGTTCAAGACACTGTTTCCGGAGGGTCTCTGATGGCTAAGGCTGGGTTTGCTGGATCGCTGGTCGTTGATGCGAATTGGAAAGGGCGCAACCTCAATCGGGGCATGCGTGATTCTAAGAAGCGGGTCAACAATTTCGGCAAGTCCATCCGGCGCATGGTGGGGGCTGTCGCCCTGGGCGCTGGTGCCTATGTCGGTGCTAAGGGTCTGATCGGTCTTCTCAAGATGAGCAAGGCTGGCAGTGAAGCCTGGTCGAAATGGCTGATTGCATGGGCTTCAATTAAGAGTTCGATAGGGAAGCTCGTCGCAGGTCCTGCTGCCAAATTTCTTAGCTGGGCGTCTGATGTCGGTTTACAGTTTGCAACGTATCTGAATCAGTTTGATTCGCTTTCCGCATTGTTTAACGACGTGTTTGGTTCTAGCGTGCTGAAGGGCTTCAAGCAGCTAACTGAAGAACTAATTGTTTTATGGAAAACGCTGGTGGAATTGTTCACCAAGGCTCAGGATGCCGTCGCCGATCTTGCGTATGACCATATCTACAACCGGCCAACAATGCAGCAGCAGCAGCAGGAACGCGGCGGCAAGATGCTATATGGCGGCGTTGATCAGTTATCTGCCGGCCCTAGTGCTGGGCCTATGGCTTATCCGGGAACGGGATATTAATGACACGCACCTACACGGTCACCGAAAACACGAACAGTCGAAAGATGCAGATCCAGACTCCTGGCGCTGGCTCTTCCGTTTTTTCTTATGAGTTCAACATCCGCCCTACCAGCGGATCCGCCGGAACGGTCAATGAGGAATATCAGGCTGCGTATACTGCACTGAGAACGTACCTGGGTACGCCGATCGGAAAGCTGACTGATATATCCGCGTACAGCTCAAGCCCATTCGGGGCGCTGGGTTCAGTTCGTTCCATCAACATGGAAATCGAACCTGGTTCGGATCACGTATACCGATCGGTCGTGGCTTGGCAGTCTGAATTTCCGGCGATCTATGATTCATCGAATACCGATCGTCTGGTGATCAGCGGGCAAGCCTCGTTAAATTACAGCAGCCAGCCGGCCATCCGTATGATGGATATGTATAAAAAAGCAGTGGTGCCCACGATTGCGCAGCAGACCGCTGCGGATACTGCTGGCGGTTATTACCACAGCAGCTATCTGGTAAGTGTTTCGGGTACGAATCCGACCTATAACGGCGCCAGCATCGACAGTTTGGATGTCGCGGGAAAGCCTGTCAAATTTCCGGCAGCACAAATTGAGGTTGTGATCGACGAACCCTGGTGCAGTACCACCGACCTAGTTCAGGGTACTGAACTGGGTGTTTGGCCTTCCCCGTTGGGTAACAGTGCGCTGCTGTACAAACGGAACAACTCGGCCTGGCTGGGCTTTCCCGCTGGCACATTGTTGTATATGGGCACCACCACCAGCCCGCGCCAGTTCCACACGCACACGCTTTCCCACCGTTTTATCTATGACGAATTTCAGCATTTCGAACAGCAGACTTTCCAAAGCGTGTTTGGCATTGACAACATCAGCGCGATAGAAAACGCATTCGGGACAAGCATCACAGTCAATACTTCTCTGTCAGTTTTCTGGTTTAATTACTATGGACTGGCCGATTTCGATCACGCGTCAACCGGGTTCACGTGGGGCAATGCCGCGACGGCCACCCAGGTCAACAGTGGAATTGAAGATTGGACCGCCGCTGGCAACGAAGGACCGATTACCCAGTGAGCCTCTACACCAGAAACTCCCTGTCAGTTGTTTCCCAGCTTCGGAACAATCTTCCGAACCTGCGAGCGTATGACCCCGGCCCGCGTACTCAGTTTTCGTTGGCTCAGGTTCCGTTGAAGATTATCTCTTCCGAAGCTGTACCCGGTGAGGCCTACCAATGGAAATACACTGTAAAACCAGCGCGGTTTTCCTTCGCAACGGCTGAGTGGGACACCGTTGCCCTCGAGGATTTCCCTTACGCCTATAACGGCTGGGAAGCCGAGAACACTGCAACTTCAGTTCTGGCATTGTCCGGCGAAAGCCCTGCAGATTTGCCTACGGGATTCACAGTTGATCCGCTTCCGGACGGCTTGGTATCTCTCGGAACTGTTCAGTATTTCAAGGACGCTGACGCCGACATTGTCGGGCAGTTTGTTTTCTACCTAATAAATGAACCAAATCCAATCGGGGGGACGTGCCCATGAGTGAACTCGCAAGACTCGGAGGGCTCGGATTCTGCCCAGGTGAAGCCTGGACTATTTCATATGATTTCAATCCAGCTATCAGTGCTTCTGCAGTGGTGAAGCTACGAGTTTCAGCGCTGGAGGTAACTGGCGTAGTAACGCCAACCGGTAACAATGTCACGTTTTCTTTGACGTCTGCGCAAACAGGAAGCCTGCGGCAATTCTGGCTTTTTGATGCTCAGTTACAGATTGACAGTTTGGCCACCCCGGTTGAACTGCAGACTGGAGAGACCTTTCTCGGGTTCTCGAGCGGCCCCGATCCCACTGGGGCGGTCATCAGTCTCACCGCCGGCAGCGGGATCAGTGTTTCGCCGGATCCGATTACGTCCACAGGAACGATCACCGCCACCGGAACAGTCGCCGCAACACTGGGGGGGCTGACCAATGTAGCTACTGCAGTTGATTCAGCGGCAAGCGGTCAGGTACTCGAGTACCAATCGAGCAACTGGACTGCGCAGCCAAAGAAGTACATTCCTGACCCGTCTGAAAACGGTGTTGCGATTGGAAAAAAGAAGATCGGCAGTGTTACGAAAACGCTGTACCTGCGGACGTTCTTCCAGGCGTATGACACAGGTAGCGGGCCGGCCGGAAACGTGACGTTGTGGACTGGGTCTGGCATGGATCCGGGGTGGACTGCTCGAGGCAACGTGATGACCAGCGGCGGGAACTCTGTTTCTGACGGTTTCTATTCACGCGCTGAAGTCTGGAACAATGGTTCCGTGATCCTCACCCGAAACGCTGGGTACAACGATGCTGATTCGGGATATTATTACGAAGTTGAATACACCCTAACCGCGGATACTGGTGGTTGATATGGTCCGGGACTCTTCAAGTAATCAGCCTGGGGAGCGTGTCAACCTAGGGACTCGGGACTGGCTGGGAATCTCTGGTTCGTTGGTTGGCGTTCTCGGTGTAGTGCTTGCAACCTACAACCAGATGGATCGTTCATTGGTTGGGCTGCAAGCTGAGGTTCGTTCGCAGGCTGCTCAAATCGAAGCGCTTCAGGATGACGTGACCAGACTTGAATCAAGACTCTTCGGGGAGATAAGACAGTGAAAACGCCAGCGTTCTGGGTCGTATCTTCAGTGTGTGCAGCGCTCGCGCTGTTCGCTCTGAATGGCTGTAATCTGAAGTCTGCAATCGTAGTGGACGTTCCGCCTGGGGTTGCGTCTTCAATAGGGCTTGAAATTCCGGCCAAGCTCACCCAGGCGGATCAGATTGCAGCCGATTGGGATTCGTTTGTGAACCGCAACACCAGGATGCTGGGGGCTGCGATCAGTGATGCCGATGAACGCTACGTGGCTCTGAAGAGCCTGACAGACCTGGGCCTCCAGGCTGCTGCCGCTGGTACTTCAACGCTTCCGGGGGGCGCTCTGCTGCTTTCAGGGCTCACCCTGATGGGGGGGCTGTTCATTCCGAAGCCTGGGGCTGGCGCTCAGCTTCGACAGGAAAAGGAAGACAGCTTCAACGCTGGACTCGAGCGTGGTCAGGAGTTAAACAGTTGACCGGCCGCCGTGATCGCGGTTGTTGCTGTTCAAGTGTTCCAGACAACGGTTCGGCGTATTGTTGTGATCTTGATGGCGATGGCACCTTTTCAGGCTGCAGCCAGGAATACCAATTGCAGTGGGGTTCAATGCAGTTTGGCCTATTCAATCTCGGGCCGTCTGGTTCTGGTTGGCCGGACTGTTGCCAAGGATCATGGTCGATATCTAAAGGGTCGACTGTTCTCGAGCGTTTAGCGTCTTCTGCTGATGGTGGACCAACCTGTTTGAATATGGGGTCGGCACCGGATTATCTTCCGAAGCAAATTGGAAGCTATACAGAATGCGTGGGATCGAATGTCCTTTGGTATAGACCGTTTTCCTTTTCGGGTTCATTGGCGTACCAAGGGAACGGGGCGAATTGTTTGCGGAACGTGTCAGACTGTGGAAAGCCGGTTCCTTGCGAATGCAGTGATTGTCTCGGCAACAACAGCAATATTGACTATGGCGCGTTTGGATCAACCCAAATCAAGTTCGGTTTGGTGGCGCTTTCTTGCAATTTCCCAATCGGTTCTACGTGTTCTACGGGCAAGTATTTCGAACTTCATTTCAAATTTCACACCGGTTTGTGTCTCAATGGCCAAGGTGCGAACTGTCCACAAAGCCAGGCTGGAAGCTGTTTGCAGATCCCGTCTTTTAACGATTGGCAGCCCGGTAGCGGTGGGCCTTATTCAACAAACCAATTCTGTTCCTGTAATTCGAACGTAGACCATGACAATTTTTGTGGCTGCAAGACCTATGGTGGTTTCATCAAATACAGAACCCCTCTCCTGCAGGCTGTTTCTGGGTCTGGCTCCAATCGGCCGATCCAATGTCCAGGGGGTCAGGTTTTTAGCGTCCACTCATGGTCCGGAGGGGGTACGGCAAGTGGATCCATCGCACTCATCCCGTTATGAACTGCATCACAGCTTTGGCTTTGCGGAAGACAATCCGGAAAACGCGCTGAGGGATTCCATCGGCCTCGGGGACGCTTTCGCGGCGTTCACCTGGGTGACCGGCATCGGCTACATCTGGAAACGCTGGCACGCCTGGCGAGGCACTGGCTGTGGCTGTGCTGCTCGCCGGCATCGCTGGAATATGATCCGGATGCGTCTTCCAATCGCCAAAGTAAAACTCTAGCCTGTCTGCAGTAATTACTGCAAACAGGAGTTTGAGACAATGGAAGATGACGAGTGGGGTTCGGCCTTGATCGATGGCGTTTGGCGGGCTTGCCAGGTGGGCGGCCTTCAGTGGGAAATGGCCGGCTGGCGGGTCAAAGTGGGGTTTGGGGCTTCAGGAGCGGCGGCCGCAGTGAAAAAAGCTGCAATTTCTAATCAGTTCAGGCGTGCGCACCCGACACTTGAGGAGCGGCGATATCATCGCGGCAAATCTCCNCCGGTGCNNGGNAAGNNGGTTTTACGTAACACCCAACAACTGCCCTCAGTAGCACCGATAACCCCTGGAAGGGTTCCCCCGGTGCTACTGATAACACCCAAGCCCCGTAAAACTGCAGCGAAAACCACCAGAACACACCCGAACTGGGAAGACCTTGGCGGCCGGATCTCGATGAAGATCCCTGCAAACCACCACGCTGTAGCCGTCCGCCTCGCTCAATTGGATGACCGGCCAACTGTCGAACTGGCGATTGCTCGTCTGATCGCCGCCGGCATCGAGTCTCTCCCACCAGCTGTGCAGGACGCACTGCGGCAGGGGGTGGACCTTGACTAATCGAGACGCCCACATCAGCGCCTTAGCGGTTGCCAAGATCGCAGCCATCTACATGGGCACCACTGCCCCTGAAGGCAGCACGCTGGATCCTGGGGCCTTCAGGGCCACCTGCAGCACTGTCAGGAATATCGTTGAAACCCTTACAGCTGAGGCTGACTTTCCTCCAGCAGCTCCAGCAGCACCAGCAGCAGCGCCGGCGGTGGCCGCTCCAGTCCCGCCGGCTGCTGTTCCTGGTCATCCGGTTATCAGGGCAGGGCAGCCCCATGAAGGCAGTCACCCCGATATCCAGGTTCAGATTGACAAGCTGGGGGATCCGAAGACTGCAAAGAATGGAACACCCTTCATCGGCATCAAATCAACAGCAGATCAGTGGTGGAACTGCTGGAATAAAGACGGGGTAGCAGCAGCACAGGCTGCCGGCCCGGGGGGCATTGTCCAAGGCAATGGCACAGTGAAGCGGTCTGATCGTGGCGGCCTGTTCTGCGATTTGAATGACGTTGTATTCGTCGCTGGGGGGGTGTGAAATGCCTGACCTTCAAATGATTACAGTCAAGCAGGCTCAAGTGATAGCCCGCAAGGCTGGCTTGCGGTGTTCACTGCATACCGTCTATCGGTGGGTGAGAAAGGGCCAGGTTGATGGTTACACAGTCGCCGGCAGCTTCAGAGTTGATCAGGCTTCGTTAGAGGAATTCATTAGGCCTGTACCGGTTCGGACAGGCCATGAGATCCGAAGCGGGGGGGTGTGATTTGACATCTCCAGCAGATCAGTACAATGAAAAAAAAGCAGCAGCAGCTGCTACTGCTGAGAACGGATTTTCTGGAGCAGCCCTTAAGGCTGAACCAGGAAAATCAGTTCCAGCAGCAATCTATAGAAAACCAGAAGAACAAGAAGAAACAGCTGCTGCAGCTGTTGCACGTGCATGGGTTGATGCAGCAGTCTTGAACAAGATGTATATGCGCGATGAGCATCAACGGCGGCTGTTGATTCAAGAGGCAGCCGGGCCGGCTGGACGTGCCCGCAGGGCTGTGGAACTGGAAACAGCCAGCATGCTCAAGTTTGGGTATTGCCCTTCAACGAACCGAACCGACTGGAAAAAGGCAATGCAGCGGCTGAATGACATTGCCGACAAGGCTGTGCAGGATGCGGAAGCGCCGGCGGACGATAAAGGCGAGCGCTGGTATCTAACCGATCGATCCTTGGACGTGACGCGCGCCGTCATGACCTATTCGCGACAGGAAGCGGCTGACCGCCAGAGGGAAGGCTGGTCAGTGGTTGGCGTTGACGTTGACGATGAACTGTATCGCGATGAAGAGACCGGCGAATGGTTCAGGAAGTACCTGGATGGTACGTGCCGTCGTCTCGAGATCGGCGGCCTGTCCCACTGGGAAAAGGAATTGAACCTGAAAGCCAGAACGGACGTGATCGCGTGAAATACATCATTGAACTTATCAAGGACGTTTACGGCGCGATCATCTGCGGGTTGGCGATGAGGGAAGAGGAGCGGACGCCCCGAAATGATTAGTTTGATCTTCCTCTACATCGGTACTTGCAGCGCTCTGTTGGCTGTTTGGATCTCCTTCAAGGGTTTGAAAAATGAACAGCAAAGATCCGATATCTATCGTTCCCGCAGCGACTCAAAAGAAGGTGACTTCATTGGTCGCTCAGTTGATCGAAGCAGACGCGGAACTCGATTCGGTGCGCATCATCGCCACGCGAGTGGATCCACGCACGAACCAGGTGCAAGTGATCAATCACGTCTGGGGAAATCGGCTACTCGCAGACACTACCCTGGACCTACTGAATGACCGTGAGGTAGCTAAATACGATTTCGATCCGGAGGCAGATGATGCCGAAGGCGAGTAGAGATAAAGGAAACCGGCGCGAACGTGAGGCCAGGCAGCTGCTTCATGATATGGGGATCAACGCCCGGCGCACGTACTCGATGCAGTCGGCTGCCGGCGGTGCTGCTGATTTGATCACTGAAAACGTCGTTGGTTCCATTGCATGGGAGATCAAGGGTTGTGAGGACTTGAGGCTCACGCAGTGGCTGCGGCAGCTTGACAGGCAGCGTGAATTCCATGCTTCTGCGAGCAACATTCTGGCATTCAAGCAGTCTCGCCGGCCATTCATGTATATGGGGTTTTTGGATCAGCTACCTGCAACCATCAAGGTGCTGAATCCGTTCATCGCTGATGCCTGAGCAATCCTGGAAAGGTGAACGCGGATCGCCGGCTGATCGTGGTTACGACCGCGCATGGGTGAAGCTGCGGAATAACTACATCAAGCACAACCCACTTTGTGAAGCGAGGGGGCCGGCCTGCAAGGGTGCGGCCCGCATTGTTCACCACGTCATACCTATTGAGAAGCGCCCTGATCTGCGCCTGGTCCGAAGCAACCTGATGGCTGTGTGTGACCCATGCCATAGGCAGGCCCATGATGAGCTAGTGCCTGGAACTGTTGTGGCTGTCTGTGGGGCACCAGGGTCAGGAAAGGCAGACTACATACGTCAGCACATGGGTAGCACTGATCTGATCTGGGACTGGGATGCCATCCTCGAGGCTATGGGGTACGGCTATGAGGAGCATATGAGAGCTGGCATCAGGTGGCTGCTGCATGACTGGCGCAGTAGCCTGGTGGCACGTGTTCGCAGGGGAACCATATGCAGGACTGTATGGGTATCAGTAGTTAACCATGGTGCAGCATGCCGGCTGGGGGACCAGCTGCTGGTGATGGATCGCAGCAAGCTGGCTTCAATCAATCAGCTTGAATCGAGAGAGATCGAGCAGTCAAAGCTGCGGGGATTGATCCAATTGGTTCACGATTGGGATAAGGAATTCAGTATCCATCGAGGCTTCAGCGGGCCCCCCCCGGTTCACCCAGGTGGGGGTATACAAAGCAC
>JGI24006J15134_10001449_pt1 | contig 13498 bp, 26 predicted proteins | sample LinPmetageLP53_FD_15134 | JGI IMG/M metagenome (IMG submission 15134) | reverse complement strand
GCAAAAAAAAAGCCCGATAATCGCGGGGGCGATTATCGAGCTATCTAAAAAATAACCGCTATATTATTGAGGGCGGTTAATCCTCAGCTACGGGAAATTATAGCAGTTTACGTTGAGCGCTTTTGTCTTTAGCGCTGATTCTATCTCGAATCTTTATCCATGAAACAAAACGCGGATTTCCCAGAAATTTCTTCTTAAATTCTCGATAATGTTTATCAAGAAAATATTCCGCTAATTCAAATTCTACCAAAGCATCATCTAGCGCCGTATGCGCTTCCACATAATCATGATGTTGCATCATGTACCGCGCCATAATCTCAGCAGAATAGCCGAGATTTTTTCCAGATTTGGATTTGTAATTTTCCAATTCGGTAGCATCTAATTTATCAATAAATCTGAAATAATCTTTATTGATAATTTTGGTAGCATAACAATCGAGCAAACAAAAGGGCGGGGTGTCGATTGTGCTTATTATACCGCTATGATTCAGTTTACGATTTGTAATATCAATCGCGCTTGAATCAAATGCCCAGTTGTACGAACCAATGCCATGACATTGCGCTACGTCAAACGCTAGTTTTTTCATGACATAATCCCATGATTTAACCAGTTTCGGATTATCGAGCGCGCATCTTTGAACACCATCACCGCGTGAATCTAATTTCCAGAATTTCCGCTTTTTGCTAACCTTATCCACATATGAATGTTTCCAATAATCTAGCGGTAAAAATTCTCTTATGAAAAACTCGCGTTTCACTCTAGGTGAAGTGGGCGACCTTACGTCACCCATTACCCAGCCAATATGATATATCAGTTTTTGATGTTCTGATTTAAAATGCGTTTCAGTATCTAAAACCAACGCCGTAAATCGCTCTTTTAATGAACCTATCATTTCAGACCCCTTTTTGTTTTTACGTTCCATTTAACAAACGGCTCTAATCTAGAATATAAAAGATTAAGAGTCTCTACCATTGTTCCCAGATTGGGGCGTTCATCATAGGGTGTTGTAAAATATTCAATCCTATAATGTAATTTTAAGCGGTGGTAGTCTGCTTCTGGCATACCGCCATATAGCATATTTGTATTAGTATCCGCTGTTGCTGTTTTAATGGCGATTAAGTGGGTTACCACCGAATCTAATTCTTCGACCGAGAAGTGGTCGAGCCATTTTGAACCTATTTCCATTATTCCCATAACATTGTCCTCGTTATAATCGGCGCTTGAGTAATGGCAAGCGCCAAACCATTTTAAACATTTAAGCCTTTAAAAACTAAATCTAAAAGCATGGCAAAAGATACCGCGCCACAGATTGTGCCAAAGCAATAATCCAAATACCGCCGTAATTATATCTTGCGTATGTATGTATATGTATTCCTAGTGGTAATAATCCAGTACCAGTTACACATATAACAATTAACGCTATTTTGTATATTTCAAACATAATATTCACCTATAAAAAGGGGGGTGATAATGCACCCCCATACATTTATCCAGTAAGGATATTAGCACCAATCAGAATGAGACCGATTGTGTTACCGATAATATAAACGATTTCGCGTTTACGTTTCAGCGCTAATGCGTCAATTGTCGATTTGCTCGACCCTTGCCTACGCTCATATTTCAGCTTAGTATCTCGATACACCTTATTATCTTCTCGATAAAATGTTACCGCTGTTATCTGATAACAAACCAAACCAAACCATAATGCTGTCCAGTAGGTAATCATTGGAAACGATAACAATGCCAGAGCTGAAGAACCTTGCACCAACACCAGACCAATATATCTTAATCTTAGTGAGCGTTTGATTCTAGCCTGAGAGCGTGTCTCGATTTGGGTAGCAAGTTTAGCGCGTCGCGCTTGTATCTTTTTAAGTGTTACCCGATTTACATAACCATTTTTTATATCCATAATAGTATTCCCGTATAAAAAGTGGGGGGGTGATGATGCACCCCCCAAACATATTACGCTTTAAGTAAAGCGATTATTATAGCAAGATTAGGTATCGTAGTCTTATCTTTTAAGTTATTACGATTCCAATCTATCGAGCGACCCTCGGAAAGCGCCATGATTTCGGTAACCAGTTGTTCCTTAGTCACGCGGGGTGCTTTCTTAGGCATTTTATTATTAGCTGTTAATGCCATAACAATATCCTCGTAGTGTGCATGATGTCTAACCGCTCATGCTTCGGCTTCGTGGTTCAAAAATCCAGATGTATGTCTGTATTTTCTAGGATAATCAAATTCCAATTGTTTGGGATTTCCTCGGTGTGTATCGCGTTACGCCTTTCGGGTGCGCCTCAATCTCGTGAGGGGGATTCGTTCTCATGTGTGCGGTTTCAATGCCAATCCCTATATGTCCATATTACGCATATATTAAAAGTATAGCTATATAAACAGCCGTTATCTCTCTATTAATTTGGCTGTCTTGAAGCCCTTATATACAAGGGCTTGCAACGGCTGTTGTTTATCCTCGATATAAAATAATTTCTAGCGCGTTAAAAACCGCGACCATTTGCGCAAACGCTTTGCGCAAGTCACAAATGTTTTGCGCAAACCTATAAATTAATTTACCTGTACAAAAAGTAACCAACAGCCTGCAGCCCATACCTAGTATGGCTTACAGAGGTGGTTAATAAGTAACCAATAAATTCCCTAGAAATTACTTGACATATGAGAGGGGGCGGTTATTAGACCCCAAATTTTTTATACCTGTGCACACCCCAACATGCGCTACTTGAGATTTTTGAAGAAGTGAATAGACCCGTTCAACTGGGTCATAATGACACTCTCTTAAAAAAATTTCAAAAAAATACTAACATTGGAAAAATATATCTTGACAACTATGTCTGATTTTGCTATAATATGCCTATGAGTAAAAAAATCGTAACAAAAATGAGTCCCGAAGGACTAGAGATCGCAAACCTGTATCTAGAACACGGAACGATTCCTGCAGTCTGCGCAAAGCTCGGTGTAACAGAACACACCGTTAGCGAAGCCTTGAATAAACGAGAGATCAAACAATATATTGACACAGTTTATTTAGATACTGGATATAGAAATCGTTTTAAGCTGTCTGCAACTTTAGATCTTCTAATTGAGAAAAAGTTAGAGGAGGCGGACGAAACTGAGATTTATACGAATAAAGACATGGCAGATTTACTTGCCTTAGCACATAAAATGAGAATTGAAGAGATGAAAGCTCAGACAGAGCTTGAAAAAGCTAAAGCTGGACAAATTAAGAATCAAGTTAATATTCAAGACAACTCTGGAACACCTTTCGGACAAGGTAACTATGGCGAGTTGTTGAAGAAGCTACTGAAAGACTAATGTCTGACATATTTACACTTATAGGTAAAGTAGGTGCCCCAATAGCGGGTGCTTTAGTTATGGGCTTTTTTATCTTTTTAATTATGCAACAGATAATGAATGGAGTTGTAAGTCAAATAAAGACTTTAGAAGGATTTTGTAAATCTCTCGTTACTAGAATTAAAACAATGAATAATGATATGATCAAATTAGACACCGCAGTTTCAGCCTCGTTAGGACTAGCTCCTGATTTGGATAGAATTGCAAGAGCAGAGAATTTTGTTGAAGATGGTACTATTGATGTAAGGCGTGATTAGTGGATCAATTAATCAATGGTATTCAACAGTTCGGCTTTCCTATAGTAATATCTGTGGGACTAGGCTACTTTGTATACTATGTATGGAAGACAATTATAGATGTAATTAACCCCGCTATCAAAAGTATGCATTTCGGCTTAATCAAGTTGATTGACCAAATAAGAATGCTGGATAATGATATGATACGTTTACAGGAAAAAGTAGACACGGTTCTAAAAATAAAAGAAAATGAAAAAACTATTAATAATTTGCCTTCTAGCAACAAATCTACAAGCGACTGAACTAACACACAAGTTTGGTAGTCCTGCTTTTAGTGGGATAAACGTATCTGCGCATTATTTAACTATTGATGAGCAAGAAAGAACAAGAGCAGCAGATATTGCTTCTGACGTACAAGATGCTTTAGACGAAGCAGAACGTGAAGCAGACAATACTGTTTTATCCAAATTTGTTCGTAACTTAGAATCACGAATATACTCAACACTTGCAAAAGACATATCAGAATCACTTTTTGACTATACCGTTTCCGCTACAAAAGACAACCCCGTAGCCGGAGAGATAGATTTAGAGGGAAACAAATTAAAGTGGTCAAATAATGGAACAAGTATTGAACTTATTATCGAAGAATGGTTTGACGGAACTCTTATTTCAACAACTACAATAGCTATACCGGTAGGGCAGTTTGGTGGTTGTTGGACAGATTGTGAATAATGAAATATCTACTACTAATATCTACACTCTTTATTAGCGGCTGTGCTTCTTTAGCTATGCATAATAATACTAATTGTGTACCCGGACTTGTTATTTGTGTAGATGGTCCAAAGATAGAACCAAGTTCTGCACAACAGCTCCTAAACCTACCTCCGCCTAAGCAAAAAGCCGTAATTGCCGTTTATAGTTTTACAGATAAAACAGGTCAAAGAAAAGGTGTTGATAATATGGCGAGTTTTAGTACTGCGGTTACACAAGGTGCTGTAGATATACTTATTGCAGCCTTACGAGATGCTGGAAGAGGAAACTGGTTTGTGGTGGTAGAAAGATCAGGTTTAGACAGTTTAACAAGAGAAAGACAACTCATTAAAAACACAAGAACAACGTATGCAGGAGAGGAAGGCAGTGTTCTTAAACCTTTACTATATGCTGGCATGATCCTTGAAGGAGGAATCATAGCTTATGACACAAACTTAAGAACTGGTGGTACTGGAGCAAGATACTTAGGAATAGGTATAAAGAATCAATACCGCGAAGATAAAGTAACTGTAGTTTTAAGAGCAATACTCGTGCAGACAGGCGAAGTACTTTTAAACGTTACAGCTACAAAAACAATTCTATCTACTGGAAGAGGAACTGATTTATTTCGGTTTTACGAACAAGGAACAGCCTTGGGCGAATATGAAAGTGGAAGCACAACGAACGAGCCAGTTACATTGTCAGTCAGAGCAGCTATAGAAGCTGCTGTTTATGGACTGATTGTAGAAGGGCTTGAAAAGCAGGTTTGGGATTTTGAATATCCTAATCCTTTGGGAGAAAAATAATGAAGAAGATACTTTTAAGTATAGTCTTACTACTTATGTCGGCTACTCCATTTGCGGGTAACAATGACATTTATATTACCCAAACTGGTACTGGTCTTACATTGACTATAGATCAGATTGGAGCTACAAACATAGCTGGTACGGCAGCTGCAAGAATTATACTTGGTGGTACATCAATGACCGTAGATATTGACCAGATAGGAGACTCAAACGTAATGGCTGCTAGTATCCTTCAGGGTAATGGCTCTAGTTGGACATATAGTGCAACAGGTGACAGTAATACTGCTGCTATTGCAGTGGGTGCTACAGGCGAATCAACAAACACTGATTTTGACTTCGCTGCAACCGGAGACAGTAACGTACTTGCGTTCACTCAAGGTGATGCATCAACAGCAACAGGAGGTAACCAAGACTTTGCAGTTACTGGTACTTCTAATAATATAAATGTTAAGTGTAATGTAATTGGTTGTATAAATAATTGGACAGTTAGTGGAAATACAAATGATATTGATACACTTCAAAGTGGTGCAGCAGATCATTCAATTACTATGGCACTTACCGGTAATTCAAATGATATTGATGTTGACCAAACAGATACTACTAGTACAAATGTTTTGAATATGATTTCAACTACATCTAGTGGAACTATAAATGTTGATCAATGCGCTTCTGGCTGTTAATACTATTTGTAGGAACATTAAACGCATCTGAAATCGGAGAAATATCTGAGCTAAGAGGCAATGGTGAAATAAGTAGAGCAGACTCTACCAAAGCACTACTAGCCACTATAGACTCAGATATTTTTTCATTTGATGATGTTCGAACCGGAAACGGTAGAATGGCTATACAGTTTATTGACGATTCTGTCTTAAAACTTACAGAACACTCAAAAGTTGTAATAGATGAGTTTATCTTTGACCCAGATCCCAATAAAAGCAAAATGGCTTTTAATATGGCGTCTGGTACTGCTCGTTTTATTACGGGCAAGTTAGGAAAGATAAATAAAAATAATATAAGCATTAAAACTCCGAGTGCTACTATAGGTATTCGTGGAACTGATTTTACTACTACAGTAGATGAACTTGGTAGAAGTTTAATTATACTACTACCAAATGCAGATGGAACTTCTTCAGGCGAGATATCAGTAGAGACATGGTCTGGAGTAGAAATACTTAATCAACCCTTTCAAGCTACTATGGTGTCCACTTTCGAGTCACCACCTACTAAAGCTGTAGTTCTCAATAATATTAGTCTTGATCTAATTGATAATATGTTAATTATTAATAAACCACCCGCGATTGTACAAGCTATAGCTGAACAAGAGACAGGCGGTTTAAAAACAGATTTAGATAAAGATTTTTTTGAAGATGCTCCTGATTTAGACAAAGACTTCTTAGAAGAGGAAGAAGAAATCAGTAGGTTAGACATAGACTTGTTAAACTTTGACTTTCTTGTAGATTTACTAGCAATAGTAGAAACTGCCTCTAAAAAGAAAAAGGAATCAGGCGGAGACTTACAAGGAGTAGAACTGACGGGCATAATTCCCGGCTTTGATCCAGTATACCAGACATATACTTTCGTAGAAGGAGCTTATATACATTTTGTTCACTATGGTACCAACAACTTTGATATTGCTTTAGATAAAGAAGCTAGTGCTTATTTAACTATAAACACTGCAGGAATTATGATGGAGATAGAAGTAAATAATGCGGGCGACAACACTATTGATATTTTTCAGTCTCCTTAGTACTGTATGTTTAGGTGATAACCTAATAACTATACAAACTAAAGGAACTGGCACAACTATTACAACTAAACAAGTTGGCAGTAATAATACTATTGCAGTATACTGTGGACTAGGTAGTTTTGACGGTAGCTTAGTAGGTACTCATAATTGTAACAATGCTACTATTAATGCAACCGTAACAGGAAACTCAAACATACTATATCAACAGTCCGTCTGGTCAAACCATGACAGTCAGACTTGGATAACCACAGTTAACGGAAATGATAACTACTCAGTTATAGACGTAGACGAAGATGATAATACTGTTACTATTATTCAAACAGGAAATGACAATGATGCGTGGATACTAGGATCCGGTGATGATAACGTTTACAAAATAGAACAAGAAGGAAACGATTATTATGCTAAGATAATGGCTTTTACATCTGATGCAAATACTTGGATTACGCAAGAGGGCACAGGAGATCATAATGCTTATGTTGTTAGCTACAATGGAGCACAAAACAACACTACTAGAGTAGTTCAAAAAGGTTCTGGAATAAAAGANGCAGATATATTCTTTTACAGCGGTGGTGATAATAATGAAGTTAATTTGACACAACAAGGCGACGGCGCACATACTGCAAACATGAAGCTATATACTGCTGATTATGATATAGATGTAATTCAAAAAGGCGCATCAAATCAATCGTATACTGCTCAATTTAATTGTGCTGGAAGTGGCTGTAACAAAACTATCTCAATAACCCAACAATGAAAATTAATTTAATTATAGGAGCTTTATTAGCCTCCCTGTTTGTTTGGAATCCTTATCCTTTCCAAATACTAGAATTAAAAGTTCTTGATGCTCTAATTATGTCAAGAGAGGAAATACAAGATGATATGATTCTTCTTGTAGATATAGATGAAGAAACAGTAAAAGAATATGGTGGGTATCCTTTACCCAGAAGTGTTTATGCGGATTTAATTGCTTATACTCAGGGAATACCCGGAATTACAGTAGCTTTTCCAGATAAAGACTTTCATGGATTTGACGAACAATTTCAATCCTATCTAGATCAGAAACCAACAGTACTTTCCTTTATAGGAAGTATACAAGCAAAAGAAGGTGGACCTCACGTTGGAACTGCCCAACTAGGTGGAGGTGTTGCAGCAGACTGGCTATACCAATATCCGGGAATATTACGAAGTGCTTTAATTTCAGACGGGGTTGGGTTAATCTCAACAAACCCCGAACTAGATGGAGTAGTAAGAAAGCTACCACTAGCAATAAGTGTACAAGGGAATATATATCCCAGTTTTGCACTAGAGATGTTAAGACTTGCAACAGGAGATCCAAGTTACCAGATAAAGACTGAAGAGACGGGAGTCGAGTGGTTGCGTCTTCCACAGTATAATATAATAAACACTAATGAGAATGGCACTGTTTGGGCAAATTGGAATACAAAGTTTCACAGACAGACAGCACTAGAATATTTAAAAGAGCCTATTCCGGCACCCTTTGTTATCTTCGGAGTTACAGCAGAAGGAGTAGCACCTTTAGTAGCAACACCAGCAGGAGTAAAATATCCACACGATATACAAGCATCTGTTTTAAATACTTTAGTTAATGGAAATGCACTTTCTCAACCCTCTTGGAACTTTGCAGCAGAGTTAGGAATACTACTTATCGGAATGCTTATAGTATTATTTGCTTCTAGAAGTATTTATTTATCACTACCATTCCTTGTTTTAGTAATTGGAGGTCTTACGTACGGTTCGTGGAAACTTGTAGAGTTTTCATACTTGTTTGACGCATCAGCTACTATAATTATACTCTTTATGTTTTGGGCAATAGTACAATTTCGTAATTTTGTTACTCAATACCTGTTAAGACAACAAATAAAGAAACAATTTGGTACTTATCTATCACCAGACATGGTAGAGATGCTGCAAAAAGACCCTTCACTCTTAAAGCTAGGTGGAGAAAGAAAAGAGATGACATTCTTATTTACAGACATTATGGGATTTACACCAGTTTCAGAAGCATTCAAGAAGAATGACGATCCAGAAGGTTTAGTAGATTTAATTAATACTTATTTAGATAGTATGACTAAAATAATACTACAAAACGACGGAACAATAGATAAATATATGGGTGACTGTATAATGGCATTTTGGAACGCACCACTTGATTGCCCAGATCATCCAGATAAAGCAGTTAAAAGTGCTATAGAGATAAGAAAAAAGACAGAAGAATTAAATAAACAGTTTAAAGAACAAGGTTTAGATTTACCTCCTATACATGTTGGAACGGGTGTTAACACAGGAACTTGTATTGTAGGTAACATGGGTTCTGAGACACGGTTTGACTATTCAGTTATAGGAGATGCAGTAAACTTAGCTGCTAGATTAGAAGCAACAGCAGGAAGAAATGACTATAAAGAATATCCTATCATAATATCGGAAGACACAATGAAGTTGTGTCAGTTTCCTTATGACTTTAAGAGTATAGGTAATATATTAGTGAAGGGAAAATCAGAACCGATTAATATTTATGCTGTTAAATAGAATTTTCTGATCGCTACATACGTACTACAAATATAAAATTAATATAATATTATTATAGATTGTTTAGAACGAACAGGTTACGTTTATGACCAAAAAATTTATTATCTATAAAAATATTTCAACTTTAAAAAATATATTGAAATTAACCCTTACAGACATAAGAATAATTATGACCTTAGGAAAATAGTTCTTGACAGCAATGTTTAATTTTGATATACTAACATAAATGAATTTAGAATTCACAGAATTATTACAGGGCAAGTCAAATGGGAATAGAGATACAGGATGTTGAGAGGCGTCTAGCAGTTCATGAAGCTCAGTGCGAAGAAAGATGGAAAACCATTTTTTCACGAATGAGTGATCAAGAAGATCAACACAAACGTATGGAAAACATACTAATGGGAATCGCTGGTGCTATCATTGCTGGTGGCGGCTCTGTAATTATAACTATGGTAATGATGCATGGAGGATAATATGCAAGGTAAATATACAACAAAAGACATGAAGAAGGCATCTACTAAAAGTACTAAACCTAAAAATGATGGTGAAATCTTTAAAGATGGAAACACATGGAAGTTTAAGTGGAAGGGTAGTGAGTGTGGCTATGCTACAGAAGCTGATGCTAAAAAAGGACTACTTAAAGTAAGTGGCAAGATTAAAACAAAAACTTAAAGCCTTCTGGCTATGGCTAGTTTCATGGTGGTCTCCTCGTTGGGATCTTGAAGTTAGCTACAATAAAGAATGGGGTGACGCAGACGATAAAAAGTATGTTGTCAAGAAGTTCTACATAAAGAAACCAAACTACCTCAAATTCAAAACCCATGAGGGTGACGTAGTAGAAGTAAGCAGCCCTTCAGGGTTGAACTATAGAATAACCACTAGATGAAAATACTTATACTAATTTTAATACTATGGAATGCTCCACTTAGTGAAAGGAAGATAGATACAAAAGATTGTACTCTATGGCAATACACTAACGCGCAGACACATCAATGGTGTTTAAAACAAAAGAAAATTATTGTATTACCCGAGTTTAACAAAGAGGAAGTAAGAGGATGAATCAATTATTGATGGGAGTGATATTAGTTATGGGGTTTCTTGGATATACATTATTCATTGAAAACGAATCCCTAAAAGCTGAGAACGCAGCCTACACTTTAAGAGACGCAGAACAAGATGCAGCAATAAATCAACTTCAAGGAGATTTAGAACTGCAAGGTAAAGGTTTGCAAGATATGCAGATAAGAAATGCAGAAATACAAACCGAAATGAATCGCTACTTAGATGTATTTAAAAGACACAATCTCAGTAGATTAGCAGCAGCAAAGCCGGGCTTAATAGAGCCGAGAGCTAACAAAGCTACAATGGAGGTATTTAATGGAATCGAAGAGGATAGTCGCAATATTGACAGTCTTGATGATGGTATCCAGTTGCAGCCTAATTCCAACTAAAACGGAAGTAGAGATAGTAACTAAACCTATTGAAAGAACAATTATTCAACCTATTATGCCTAGACAGATTGATCTTAAGGATCCCTATTGGTATGTAGTTTCAGATAAGAATATAGATGAATTTCTACAACGAATAGAGAAAGATCAAGGTAACGTAGTATTTTTTGCAATGTCAGTTCCAGACTATGAACTAATGGCATATAATATGCAAGAACTAAAAAGATATATAAACGAACTCAAAGAGGTGGTAGTATACTATAAAAAAGTAACGCTTCCACCCGTAGAAGATGAGTAATTACACGCAAAGAATTGAAATTTGCAATAAGTGTAATAAATTAACCAAGCTAAAAGTATGTAAAGTATGTAATTGCTTTATGCCACTCAAAGCGCGGTTAGTAAGGGCTACATGCCCTGAGCATAGATGGGGAGAACTATCGTGATGGACAAGATAATGGCAATGAAGGATTGGATGATGGCTAGGATAGCCGAGAGAACATCTTGGGACGGAGCAACTATTGTAGGCGGAAGCATACTAATTTTAATAGGAGCACCGATCATTAAGATGCTGGCATGGCCAGCTCTAGCGTGGGGTATTTATACTCTAGTTAAGGAACAATCATAATGCCTGCCGGTAAAGGAACATACGGAAAAAGGCGAGGACGACCTAAAAAGCGAGGTAAGAAACGTGGCAAAAAGAAAAGTTAAAAAAGCAAAGAAAGGCTTGTACGCGAATATCAATGCTAGGAAAAAAGCTGGCAAAAGTAGAAGTAAAAAGAAATCTACGGTTTCCAAGGGAGCTTACAGCTTTATGAAAGCTGGCTTCAAGAAGAAGAAAGGAAAGAAACGTGGCAAGAAAAACTAGAGCAAGAAGAAAGACTAGAAACCCTAGTCTTAAACGAGCTAAAGTTTCAGGGTTCAATAAACCAAAACGCACACCCAAGCACAAAACAAAGTCACATGTCGTTGTAGCAAAAATCGGAAGTAAGATTAAAACTATAAGATTTGGACAACAAGGAGTAAGGGGAGCAGGTAAAAAACCTACAAGCACAGCTCAGAAAGCTAGAAGACGATCATTTAAAGCTCGTCATGCAAAGAATATTGCTAAAGGCAGAATGTCTGCAGCATATTGGGCAAATAAGGTGAAATGGTAATGAAATATTTATGGGCTATACTAGCGCTTACGTTTGCATCTTGTAATGCATACCCAACAGAAGTAATTATAGATAAAGACATCTATATAGTGTGGTACGATACAACCCTACAGCAACCTACTAAGGTTTCTTACTGGGTAACTAATAGACCTAAAAACGCAGACAGAAAAGGTATGAGCTTCTACAAAGAACCTATGATACAAACTTCTGATAATGCGGATTACTATAAGAATGTGTGGGATAAAGGACATATGGCACCAGCAGCTCATTTTAGTGATTCCAAAGAAAACTTATATAAAACTTTTTCGTACTTAAATAGTGCATTGCAACATGAAAAACTAAACAGAGGTGCATGGAGATTCCTAGAAGCCGCTGTAAGAGAGTGGTCTGTATACGAAGATATTTTTGTAGAGAACATTATCTGGTTTAGTAATGCAGAAGTTTTACCAACGGGTGCTACAATACCCACAGCCTTTTCAAAGAATTTATTCTGGAAAAGTGGAAAAACAAAATGCTTCTTTTTCGAGAATGATGTGCCAGATACTAAATGGCAAGAAAACGAAGTAGAATGTGAATAATGCCAATCATTGAAACAAAAAAAGGTTGGAAAGTAAAAAATACTTCTGGAGTTTCTAAGTCCAAAAAAGCAGCTAAGCGCAGGCTTCGTGCAATTAAATGGTCAAAGAAACGCAGGAAAAGACGAAGTAAACCTTCGTAGGAGAGAATAATGTCATTAAAATTTTTAGGATCGGAAGCAGCATGCGGCGCAAATGTCGGAGCAGCCTCCACCTTCTTAAATAGTATGGACGTACGGTTAGTTAATAATGGTAGCACTAATAGATTAGTTACTGTAGCAAACGCTGCCGACGTAACACTAGCAACTTTTACACTAGCTGCCGGTGAAGTATCCATAGTTAGAAAAAATCCAACTGATCAAATTTTTGCAGCACATGCCGAAGTACTCGGCGCGCCTGTAGTAACAGAGGGATAGTGTTAAACGATAATTTTTGGTTGGGAGACGTTGGAGACCTATGTGTGTCCACGTTAGAAAGACTAAAAAATAAAAAGGGTGCAGATATTTCACGAGAGGATAAAGTAATGAGAGACGTTTGTCTTGGTTACTTATTTATGTTAAATGTTTGCAACGCTGAGGGAGTCTTTGAAGACGTAGGCTTATCAGGTAACTTAAAAAGAAGTGTAACAATACATTAATGTTAGATATAAGTAGAAAGGACATACTCTCTGAGAGTATAATGAACTTTGACGCTGCAACGCGTTTTATTAAATTACCTATAGCTGAATATCTTAACCTTTTAGGTACCAAACCAAACTCAGCACAGGTAGCATTAATCAATGCTATTAATAATCCAAAATATAGATTTGTGTGTGCCGCTCTTTCAAGACGGCAAGGGAAAACTTATATAACTAATGTTATCGGACA
>JGI24006J15134_10001447_pt1 | contig 13501 bp, 28 predicted proteins | sample LinPmetageLP53_FD_15134 | JGI IMG/M metagenome (IMG submission 15134) | reverse complement strand
GGGTATATAAAGCCCTCTACTACTTACATAGAGTTTATAGATAAACTAGATGAAGAAGTAAAAGAATTTAAAACAGCTTTAGACTGGTGGACTAGAACAGATAGCTTAGGTTTTAAGCCTATGCACATTTCAATATGTGAAGAGTTAGCAGATGTTATAATGGTATGCTTAAACTTTGCTAAACATAATAATATAGATATTGAGCAGGAAATAAAAAACAAAATTAAAATAAACGAACAAAGAGCAAAAGATGGAAAATAAAAAAATAGTTTTAGAAAGTAATATAATGTTAGCTTTAATGAAAGCAACTATAGAACAGTCAGAGCATTTAAGAGGAGAATTAAAACAAAAGCCTAAACAAGTTTTTAATAGGTGGAATAATATGGGTAATTGTTTATTAGATGAATTAGAAAAAAGAAATGTAGTTAATGAAGAATATTTAGATCAATTAACTGATATAATACACGATGTATTACATGAAGTAAGAAAAAACAGTATTTAGTTAATTACTTTAAATAAAGTTCAAACGGTATTATTTTAATAGTAAATAACTATCTTTACCAAACACTAAAACAAAACACTATGAAAAATTTATTTAAAGCATTAGCAGGATTTCAGCAAGAAGTACCGGCTATTCATCAAGGAACTAAAGGATATGGATATACATATTCAGATTTAAAAACCATTTTTAAAGTTATCAATCCAATATTAAAAAAGCATGATTTAGGATTTACACAACTAATAGAAGGAACTAACATTAAAACTATTATTTTTCATACTGAAAGTGGTGAAAGTATTGAAAGTATTACAGAAATACCACAAGGAATAACTTTAAAAGGTATGAATACTTTTCAGGTTAATGGATCAGGAATAACATACTACAGAAGATATTCTTTATCTAGTGCTTTAGGATTAGTAACAGATGTTGATTCAGATGCAGATGGTACTGAGGTTAAAAAAACAGATAGCGAAATAGCAATAGAATACAATGCTTTAATTAAAACTGCTAAAGCTAACTTAAAAGCTTGCAAAGATATTGATTCACTTGTTACTGCATGGAAAGCATTGCAATCTAATCAGCAAAGTAATAAAGAAGTAATGGCTTTAAAAGATTCATTAAAAACAAAATTATCTTAATATGATGTATATAGACTATGATTTAAAACAAGGTTCTGAAGAATGGCATGAACTAAAAAATGCTAAAATTGGAGGAACTAGAGCTAAATCAGTACAGGTTAAAAAATCAATTACTGAAGCTGTAATATTTGACGAAGTAATGAGTGAAAGAAACACCTTCTTTAATTATGAAGAAGGATTTACTTCTGAAGCTATGCAACGTGGAATTGATTTAGAACCTTTAGCAATTAAAGAAGTAACTAAAGAAACTGGTGTAATATTTAAAGATGCTGGTTGGATTAGTAGAAATAATTATCATGGTCATTCTCCTGATGGTATTTCATTATGCGAAAAGATAGGACTAGAAATTAAATGCCCTTCAGCTAAAGTACATAACAGCTATGTAAGAGATAATAAATTACCTTTAGAGTATGTATGGCAAATAGTTAATTTTTTTGCAATGGATGAAAGCATAGAAAGATTATACTTCGCTTCCTTCAATCCTGATTACCTTCTAATGCCTTTATTCTTATTGGAAGTAACAAGGGAAAGCGTTATATTTACATCTAAAAAAGATAGTGGTATAGTATCTGAATTAGCAGCAGATTTAAATAAAAATGTTGATGATCTAATATTAAAGATTAAGCAAGAAGAAAAAGTAATAATACAAAGGATTTCAAATAAATTAAAATTTTAACAACTAAACATTTACAATTATGAGCAATTTAACATTTACAGGAACAGTTAACAAATTAAAAGAAGTACAAGTAATATCTGATAAGTTCAGAAAGCAAGAAATAATATTAACTGATAACCATGAAAAGTACCCTAAGTTTATAAACTTTGAGGCAACTAATGATAACTGCGATTTATTAGCAGGAATTAAAGAAGGGCAGGAAGTAGAAGTTAATTTTAACTTAGAAGGTAGATTATGGACTAACCCAAAAACAAACGAAGAAAGATGTTTTAATACTTTAAGAATTTGGAAAATAAACATTAAAGGTTCTGAACCAGCAGAAACTAAACCTAATGTAACTTCTGATTTACCATTTTAATTTTAAGCTATGATAGAAAACAATTTTTTTAAACTAAAAGTTAAGTACTTAATACAAGATCCTGATAAAGGAAGTATTAAAAAAAAGACTAGTGAATATGTTTTAAAGGCTGTTAGCTTTACAGATGCAGAAAAAAGTCTATTAGAGTGCTTAAAAGATGATTTTGAATATAACTTAGTTAGCTGTTCAAAGTTCAATATTCAAGATGTTAGAATAGATGAAACTAAAGAAGACTATTTTAAAGTTAAGATAGTTTCTACTTCTTCAGATGTTGATAATGGTAAAACTAGTAAGATCATTGATAATTATATAATTCAAGCAAATACAGTAGAAGATGCTAATAAATCAATTAAACAACTTCTTTCAGGTTCTGTTATGGATTATGAGATAGAAAACATTCAAAAAACTAAAATAGAAAAAGTATTTTATGAAGTAAAATAATAAAAGCATTGTAATAGCTGCACATATTACAATTATAAAGCCCTGTTAGATTAAGTTTTAACAGGGTTTTCTTATTTAGAATCATTATAAATAACGATCATATGAACTTTTTTCAATCGTAGTTAGAAATAAATAACTATATTTACATACACACTAAAACAAAACGATATGAAAAGCAAGTTATTTAAAGCAGCATGGCAATTAGTAAGAACATTAGGAATCTCTATTTCTGAAGCATTAAAAAAATCATGGAAAGCTTATAAGCTTAAATTGAAATTAAAAGCAGGAAAGGTTAACTTTACATTTAAGAAGAAATCAGGAGAGCTTAGAAAAGCAAAAGGAACATTAAAAGCTGAATTAATCAATTACGATTTTAAAGGAAGCACTAAAGATAATTTTTCTGTTATTGCTTACTGGGATTTAGAAGCTGAAGGATTTAGAAGTTTTAAAATAGAAAATTTAGTATAAACTTAATGCCCTTCGGGGCTTTTTAAAAAAAATAACCTTAGCAAAGGCTTTTATTTATAGCCATTGTTAGCAAACATTTAATAATATGATTGATTTTAAAAGTTACCACGAAAAAAACCCACAAATATGGGAGGCTTTTCAAAAATTTGCTCGTCAAGCAAAAGCTAGAGGATTTAAACATTATTCAGCCAATGGAATATTTGAAATAATTAGATGGCATACTGAAGTTTCAGCTAGAGATAATTTTAAAGTTGGTAATAATTATAGACCTGATTACGCTAGAAAAATGATGACTGATTTTCCAAATGAGTTTGATGGTTTTTTTAGAATTAGAGAGTTGAAAGCACCTAGAACTTAATGTGCTTATTTTTAAAAACTAATTAAATTAACATAATGATAAAATTATTTAGATATATGTTTAGGTGGCAATTAAGCACACCAATATTAGCAGTAATACCATTTATATTATTAAAATACAATATAAATAACTTTTGGTTAACAGCTTTTATTGCTAATTTAATAGGATCATTAATTTTCTTTAAAGTAGATGAATATATATTCTCTAAAAAACTATCAAGATTTCAAAGATTAAGAAAAAAAGTAATTAAAAGAAAAAAATAAAAGATATGGATAAGTTAAAAAAAGTATGCCCTTTTTGTAAAAATATATTTGAAACTACTAAAAAAAATAAAAAATATTGTATCTCAACTTGTAAAATAAAACATAATGGAATGTTAGCTAAACTTAGTAGAGGTTATATACCAAAAAAAGAAAACTTCGTATATCAAAACATTCAAAACAATACACAGCCTTTAGCGGGTGATATAGTTAGGCTTAGTAATAATTATAATAATATTAAAAAAAATACTTTAGGAATTATTACAGGTGTTATATCTGAAAAACAAGAAAAATACGAAATAGTATTCAATCCAATATTACCAGCTAATATATTATTAGATAAAACAATAACTTGTGAAGGTGGTATAAAAATAGTTTTACAAATTAAAAATCTTTGTCATTCAAAAATTACTAATATGTTATATTGTTATCCTGATAGAAATAAGGCTGATGATTTATTTTTAGTTAATGAGTACAAAACAGTTTTATGATAATAACTAGAGAAAATTTAGAAACTGCAGATAGTGAATTAGTAGAAGATGTTTTAAGGCTTTATTTAATATTTGATAAAAAAGATCCTAATTTTATAAGATCAAAAAAAGATAAAGATTTTTACTGTAGTTTAGATTATTTTGTAATTGAAAATAAAACTATAAAATTAAAAGTATCTTTTCATACTTACTCAAAATGGTTAGGCTGGTTTTGGACTGGAAACAAAAGATATAATTTAAGAGCTAAAAATATTATTGAAAAAGTTAACTACATTTTAAATTGAATTAAAAAAATGAAAAAAGATAAAATTATATTATCAAAAAAGATTACTGAATTAGTTGAAAAATTAGAATTAAACAAAGATCAACTAAAAAAATACTATGAAATATTAAAATTAATAAATAGAATGTAAACATAAAGCAGTTTAAAACGCTTTTTAACACTGTTTAGGCTTAATCTAATGGCTTTTATTATTAAATCTATATATTGTATTGACTGTATATTTTTAAAGTGCTTAAATCTAAAGTTTTATATACTGTTATTTTTTCAACGTTTGTTAAATTCGTTTCAACGTTTTTAACGTTTGTTAAATTCGTTAAATTTTTTTCAACGTTTTTAACTGTTATATGTTATTGTTATTGTTATTGTAATATGTAATTGTAATATAATATATTTACAATACTGTCGCATTTTTCAAATGCTAAATATTTTTTTAAAAAACTATTGAAGTTAGAAACTAAAAACCTATATTCACAAAAAAAAAATATGGAGAATTTAGTAAAGGTTTCTACCTACGCAAAACAAATAGATAAATCCGTAACATGGGTTTATAGACTGGCTACAAATAAAGTAATTAAAATAGTAGTTATTGATGGAGTTAAATTTGTTGAATTGGAAAAAATATAGCTTTTTTTTTAGTTAAAAAATTTAAAGTATAAAACAATAAACTAATAGTTAAAAATGGCAGAAAATAAAAAAAGCTTTTTACTCTATGCAAATATAATTGAAGTAGTATCTAAGCTTCCTGATGATAAGGCAGGGCAACTATTTAAACACATTTTAGAATACGTAAATGATCTAAATCCTAAAACAGATGATCTAATGATAGAGCTAGTTTTTTTACCCATTAAACAAAGGTTAAAAGCTGATTTGGATATATGGGAAAAAAAGAAAATAGGATATTCAAAAGCTGGTAAAGCAAGTGCAGAAGCTAGAAAAAATAAAAAACAATCTCCTGAAGAAAACAACAGTTTAAAAACTGAAAAATTTAATAAGTTTTGGGATATTTACAATAAAAAACAAGGCAAAAAAAAGTGCTTAACAAAGTTCTTAAAATTAAAAGATAGTGATATTTTAAAGATTGCTGAAACTATAGAAAACTATATTAAATCAACTCCTGATATTAAATTTAGAAAAGATCCATATACTTATTTAAACGGTGAACATTGGAATGATGAAATAAAAAAAGAACCTAAAATAATTAACTACAGAAGTAAGTTTACAACTATAGATAAAGTAATTGATTTATTCAATGAAACGGACTTTACCAAAACAATAAAAAAATACAAAAGTAGTGAAGAAAGAGTTAAAGAAAGATTAGATGAATTTCTAGAAAAAGAAGTATTTAAAGCAGATTTTAAGAATAGACAAACAGATGAGGTACTAAGCCATTTTATTAATTCATTACAATTTAATCCACCTAAAAAAGTTATTATAATAGATGAAAATCCTATAGTCCCATGGTTGAGTAAATAACACTAAAACACAAAACTAAATGAATGATATAATTAACCCAATGTTAACTCCTTCTGATGCTATATTAGAGCTGGATCAAATCAGGCTAGATAAAATAGAAAAGGGTTTTGGTATAGGAAATGAAAAATGGGATAGCCATATTTTATTTAAGAGAAAAGAATTTAACATGATTAACGGGCATGATAATGTTGGTAAGACAGATGTTCTTTTATGGTACTTTGTATGTTTAGCTAAAAAGCATAACATGAAATTTAATATTTATAGTTCAGAAAATACCCATAGATCACAAGTATTTAAACTATTTAACTTTTGGACTGGAAAAAGATTAGATAAGGACTTTACAAAAGACACTAAAGGTTTTCATAGTACACTAAATGAAATGACTGATTGTTTCAATTTTATTAGATCAGATAAAAGATATAATTCTAATCAAATATTAGACATAGCAGATAAACACCCTGCAGATGGTTTATTAATTGATCCTTTTAATTCATTAATAACTGAATCAACTAATAAGCATCAGGAAGATTATGATACATGTGCTAATATTAGAATATTTTGCGATAATACAAATACAACTACTTTTGTAAATACCCATTTAGTAACACAAGCTGCAAGAAATGTATATCCTAAAGATAGTGAATACGAAAACCACCTCAAACCTCCAGAAAAGAGTGATACTGAAGGGGGACAGAAGTTCGCCAATCGCTGCGATAATTTTTGGACTATTCACAGAATGACACAACATCCCCAATTATGGAGTACTGCAGAAGTACACGTTAGAAAGATAAAAGAAACTATTACAGGTGGTTCATGTACTTTGAGAGATAGCCCTATTTTAATGAAATGGAATAACCATTGTAGATATACTATTAACGGTAAAAACCCATTAGCTAATTCATATAGTGATGTAGGAGATAAAGACATATCCAACCTGGCGGAATTATCGCCAAGTCATAAAGCAATGCAAAAAATGAGCTATCAGGAAGAAGAAGAAGACGATTTACCTTTTTAAAAACCAAAACCATGAAAACACACGAGAAAAAAATTACACCAGTATTAAAAGCATGGAAGCAATCTAAAGATGCTTTATGTGATGATGTGGTAAACTGTTTCAAAACAGATTTATATTCTATTCATGCAGCTCTAATATACTTAGATCAACTATTTAAAAAGAAAGGTTTAAATAATGATGCAAGTAAATTAGTAGAAAAAGGATTAGAGGATTTTGATAGCTGGAGGCACTACTACGATATTCTAAGATTTGAGTTAATAGGACATAGACAGTCTAAAGAAAGATACGAGGACGAAATACAAAAGCTTAGAGAAGAAATAATACTATTAAGACAGGATGATGAAATTAATAAATTTGGAGCTTAAAAATATGGAAATTTGGAAAAAAATAAAAGATTATCCTGATTATGAAGTAAGTAATTTAGGAAATGTAAAGAGCTTAAAATTTAATAAAGAAAGAATTTTAAAAGCGTTAAATGATGGTAGAGGATATTTAACAGTTTCTTTATTAAAAAATGGAAAAGGAAAAAAAAAGAAAATTCATCAACTTGTAGCAATGGCTTTTTTAAATCATATTCCAAATTATAATAATATTGTAGTAGATCATATTAATAATATACCTACAGATAATAGATTAGAAAATATACAGTTAATTAGCTGTAGAGAAAATTCTAGTAAAGATAGAAAAAATGGAACATCTAAATATACAGGTGTTTCATGGCATAAAAAAACTAAAAAATGGGAATCTAAAATAAGAATTAATGGTAAAGTAAAATTTTTAGGACTATTTAACTGTGAAATAGAAGCATCTAAAGCATATCAGGAAGCATTAAAAAAACATTTGAATGATTCATTATAGTTTATTTCCTAATGAAAAGTGCGTTATTTGTGGTGTTAAAGTGTTAAATAATGCTTTGCACTGTGAAAAATGCTATAAAAAATGGCTGGAATTAAGTGAAGAAAAAACCCGTTTTTAAATCTAAAAGACATTTTAAAAGTGAAAAACACGTAAACCCGTAAAAAACCCGTAAAATAATTACTTTTTTTTTAAAGTTCTATAGCTATACTGTACGGGCTTTTGTAGTGTTTTCTAAAATAAAAATAACATTCGATTGATCTTTTTTTGTTTTTAAATTAGATTTTTATCAAGTGTTAACGTATCTTTATAAAAAAAACAAAACGCTATGAAAAATATTTTAAACAATGACACAGTAAAAACTAAAGAAGTTTTTCAAACAAAAAATACAGTTAACATCTCTTATGCAGACGAGAGATACTTTGCAAAAGTTAACGATAAAAACGAATATGTTATTTTAACTCATTCAAACCCGTTAGGAACGACTGATTTTAAAAATGAATCAGAATTTATATCACATTTAGAAGGTGATAAAAAAGTTGGTAATTTTATAGCCAATACAGGTAGGTATTAATTTTAAAAACAAAAAAAAATGAAAACTAAAGAAGAACAAGAAAGAAATCACAGATTAATAGCTCAACTGGTATTTGGTGTATCGGTAATGTATTTTATCTTTAGCAATATTTAAAACCGTTCTTTAAAACTAGTTTATTAATACGATTTTGCTAGGGTAAGTTTGAAGCTAGTCTTACCCGTTTTTTAAATATAAAAATACATTACATGAATGATAAAATAAAAGAAATGCAATCTTACATCCAGCACTTAGAAAAGATGCTAATAGGATATAAAGAAGTTTGTAAAAAAAAAGATGAAACAATAGATTATTATAAAAAAGAATTAGATAATTTAACCTGTAAAAAATAAACACATGGAAACGTACATAAAAAGCAAAATAGAAGGTTTAGAAGATCATATTAAAACACAAGCTAATACTATAAAAGAATACAGAAGCACTATAGATAAAAAAGATGTTTTAATAGATAAACTTTTAAAAGAAGCAGCAAAAAAAGATGATTTAATAAATAGTTTATTAAAAGATTTATTAGAAAAAGTATCTGATAACATAATACAAATAGTTAAAAAGCTATGAGAGATCAATTAAACTCCTGTGATAATTTAACTACTAAACAGTTTTTAATAGTTTTTTTTTGGTTTGTTTTTAGAAGAAGAAAGTGGAAACGCTATGATATGCTGGTTGAAAGTTATTACTTTGAAAATGTAGCTTATAGAATGGCTAAAGACTATTGATTATAACGGTTAGTGTAATAGGCGTTTTAATGCCTTTTACACCTTGTTAGGCACTTTTAATTTAATATGATATGAAGATATTAAACATTTACGCTTGTTTAGGTGGTAACCGTTACAAGTGGAATGAAATAAAAGAAGATATAAAAGTAACTGCTGTAGAATTAGATCCTGAAGCTGCAAGATTATATCAAGAAAGATTCCCAGATGATACGGTAATAATTGCAGATGCACATCAATATTTATTAGACCATTATAAAGAGTTTGATTTTATATGGAGTTCTCCACCTTGTCCTAGTCATTCTAAGGCTAGATTTGCAAGAAGAAATACAACAGAAGCAAAATATCCAGACTTAAAACTATATGAAGAAATTATATTTTTAGATAAATGGTTTAAAGGTAAATATGTAGTGGAAAATGTTATACCATACTATCAACCTTTAATTGAAGCAAAAAAAAGAGGTAGACATTTATACTGGACTAACTTTAATTTACCTAATGATGTAGGAGCTAGAAAGAGTAGTATAATGGAGGGTAAAGATGAAATAAATAGATGGTGTAAGTTTCATGAATATGACTTTAAAAAATATAAAGGAAAACAAAGAACTGATAAAATAGCTAGAAACTTAGTAGATTATGAAGTAGGTAAAACAATATTAGAAACTGCTTTAGGAATTATGAAACAGAAAAATATTAAACAAACTGAACTATTTTAAAAGTATTAAAAATGCAAGTTAAATCTGAGAGGCATCATTCTTAAAAGAGTGGTGCTTTTCTTTTTTGTTTATAGGCTTTTTTTTGTTATATTACAAGCAAATTTTAAACTTTATAAAATGAGCCTTTTGGATGACTACATTAATGATTTAGCAACTGAATCAATAATAGATAGCAGTCTTATATGAGAAAACCTAAGCTACTAAAAAAGAGTAAGCTAAAGAAATACACACCTACTAAGGTAAAAGCTAAAAGGAAGCCTAAAAATAGTCTTATTAATGCTGATGTACTAAAAGCCTTAATACTTCAGGACTTCAATTTAAATTGTATCTTAGAGCATAAGTTTCATGATACTAGAAAGTGGAGAATAGATTTGTTTATTCCTGATCTAAAAGTAGCTATTGAATTAGAAGGTGGTGTTTATACTGGTGGAAGGCATACAAGACCTGAAGGATTTTTAAAAGATATTGAAAAGTATAATAATATAACTATTTTAGGTTTAAAGCTTCTTAGATATGCACACGTTAAGCACTTGTATAGTGATATTTTAAAAGACTTAAAAGAAATAATAGATAATGGGAAAGAGTAGAACAAGTTTTAAAGCTGGTAATTTAGCTGCTGAAAAATGGACTGAAGAAAATGCTTTAGATTTAGCAGATGAGCTAATAGAATGGATGAAAAAAGAAGATGCTAATATATTCTATGAAGACTTTCTATTTATAGAAAAGGATTTATACAAAGAACTTATATCATATCTTAGTATAAAATTTCCTAAAAGCTTTGAATTAAAAATAAAACGAGCAAAGAAAATACAAGAAATTAAGCTAAAAAAATTAGGTGTATTAGATCAATTAAACTCTGCTATGACTAGATTTACTTTAATTAATAATCATGGCTGGAAGGATAGAATAGAAAGTAATGTAGAACAAACAGTAAAAACGGAAATAGATTACTCAAAACTAGATGCAGGAACAATTAAGAGTATTATTGAGCAACTTAAACTTAACGAGCCTAAAGGCTGAGTTATACAGAAAGTCTTTTTATGAATTTAGTTTAGAAGCTTTTAAAACATTACACAATGGACAGGAGCTAACATATAATTGGCATATAGAATATTTATGTGATAAACTACAAAAAGAAGCTGAAAGAATAGTAAGAGGTGAAAAAAGAGATAAGCATATATTAATAAACGTACCACCTAGAACATTAAAGAGTGAATTAGTTAATGTTTTTTTTAGTGTTTACTGTTGGGTTTTAGATGATTCTATGCAGTTTATTTCTTCATCTTATTCATCTAGTTTATCTATTACATTATCAACTCAATCCAGAAGAATAATAGAAAGTGATTGGTTTAAAATTCATTTTCCTGAAGTTCTGTTATCTAAAGATGAAAATACTAAATCAAGGTTTACAACTCCTAAAGGTGGTCTAAGGTATTCTACTTCTACAGGTGGAACTGTTACAGGAATGGGAGCAGATGTTATAGTTATTGATGATCCACAAAACCCACAGTTAGCACGATCAGAAGTAGAAAGAGAAAATGCTAATAGATTCTTCAATGAAACTTTAAGAAGTAGATTAAATAATCCTGAAGTAGGTGTTTTTATTGTTGTTATGCAAAGGCTACATGAAAATGATTTAACAGGAATGTTATTAGATAAAGAACGTAATGAATGGAATTATACTTGTCTACCTGCTGAATCTTCTAATAATATATCTCCACCTGAATTAATAGATAATTACGTAGATGGTTTACTGTTTCCTAAAAGATTATCATTAAAGGTATTAAACAGCTTTAAAATTGGTTTAGGTGCTTATGGTTATTCAGGGCAATATGCACAGCTTCCAGCTCCTAGTGATGGTGGTATAATTAAAGGTGAATGGTTTAATATTATAAAACAACTTCCTAGAGATCAAAATAATAAATTAGTTAACCTTAAATGGGATTTCTATTTAGATACTGCATATACTAATAAACAAGAAAATGATGCAACTGCTCTAATGTGTGCAGCGTTTTATAATAATGAACTTTATATAAAAGAAGTTAAGGCTGTTAGATTAGAATTTCCTGAACTTATAAAAGAAATACAGCACTTTGCTTCTATTAATGGTTATTCTAATTCTAGTAGAATATATGTAGAACCTAAAGCAAGTGGTAAAAGTATAGTACAAATGCTTAGAAAGTCTACAGGTTTAAATATAATGGAAGATAAACCACCAACACAAGATAAAGTTAGTAGAGTTTCTGCAGTATCTCCATTCATAGAATCAAAAAGAGTTAATTTATTAGATGGTAGATATATTAATGATTTTTTAAATGAACTTAAAGCCTTTCCTAATGGATCACACGATGATCAGGTAGATGTTTTAGTAATGGCTATTGACAGGAATATAACAAGAAGAAAAAAAGTACGTGCAATTGCTTAATTTATTTTATATTTAACTATGAAACAAACGCTTAAGGATTATGAAGAAGAAGTAGTACAGTTATCTAAACAGGGGAATAGTTCAGAAGTAATTAAAAAGCATTTAAAAGAAAATATAATTTTGATGCTTTATCCAATGGTATTAGAAAGTTTTTAAGTTTAAGAGGTGTATCAGCTACTCAATTACAAGGTGGAAATACTTTTGAAAAAAAATTAAAAAATAGTAATTTCCAAATGCCTGAAAATTGGGCTTATGGATGGTTAAAAGGGAAAGATGCTTCTGTGTTTATTAGAAACACAAAAGGATTAATACCTTATGATGAAATGAGAAAGGAATTTAAGGAAGAAATGAGCAAATACTCTCCTAAATACCTAAAGATAGATAGAGAACCAATAAAAGATAAGCATTTATTAGTAGTTGATATAGCAGATTTACACGTAGGAAAACTTGCAGAAGCTTCTGAAACTGGAGATAAATACAATTCTAATATAGCAAAGCAAAGAGCCATTAGAGGTATTGAAGGAATACTTAAAAAAGGCTTCAGGTTTTGAGATTGAAAAGATACTTTTTATAATTGGTAATGATGTTTTACACGTAGATAATGCTAATAAATCAACTACTACAGGAACAATACAGGATGTAGATGGATCATGGCATAAGAACTACATAATAGCTAGAAATGTTTACATAGAGGCTATTAATATGCTTTTAGAAGTTGCAGATGTTCATATAGTTCATAATCCTTCTAATCATGACTTTATAAGTGGTTTTATGTTAGCTGATTCTATTTACTGCTGGTTTAGAAAAAGTAAAAATGTTACGTTTAATGTTACGAATAAACATAGAAAGTATTACAAATATGGAAGGAATTTAATTAGTTCTAGTCATGGAGATGGTGCAAAAATGGCTGATATGCCTTTATTAATGGCAAATGAAGCTAAAAAAGAATGGGCTGAAACAGATTATAGATATGTTTACCTTCATCACATACATCATAAAGATGTCACTAAATTCAAAAGTGGTAAAGACTATCAAGGTGTAACAGTAGAATATATTAGAAGCCCTTCAGGTACTGATGCATGGCACAATAAAAAAGGCTATTGCCATTCACCTAAAGCTATAGAAGCTTTTATACATCATAAAGACTATGGACAGTGTGCAAGGTTAACTCATTTATTCAAATAATAATTATTATATTTACAACATGGAAAAGAAAAAAGAAACACCGAAAAAAATTAAT
>JGI24006J15134_10001446_pt1 | contig 13502 bp, 9 predicted proteins | sample LinPmetageLP53_FD_15134 | JGI IMG/M metagenome (IMG submission 15134) | reverse complement strand
TATTAGTTTGTTTTACTAGCGAAGCGTCTAAAACTACGTCTAACTGAGTATTTAAAGTTTCTATATTAGTTAATTTTGTTAATTGATTATCATATACCGCGTTATCTGTATCCATTTTACTTAAAACGCTCTGAGTATCTGCTAAAATTGCTGTCTGTTTTACTAGTGAAGCGTCTAGGACGGCGTCAAATGTATCGATTTTAGAATTAGTTGAGGTAATTAAGGTCTCGATATTAGTTTGTTTTACGAGACTAGCGTCTAAAACTACGTCTAACTGAGTATTTAAAGTTTCTATATTAGTTAATTTTGTTAATTGATTATCATATACGGCATTGTCTGTATCCATTTTACTTAAAACGCTTTGAGTATCTGCTAAAATTGCTGTCTGCTTTACTAATGAATTATCTAAAACAGTATCTATCGCAGTAATTTTAGTTTCTAATGAAGTCTGTTTTACTAGTGAAGCGTCTAGCACTGCGTCGAATGTATCTATTTTAGAATTAGTAGAAGTAATTAAGGTCTGAACGTTATCTGTATCTGCTAATATAGAAGTTAATAGAGTTTCGTTATTAGTTAATTTTGTTAATTGATTATCATATACGGCATTGTCTGTATCCATTTTAGAAAGAACGCTCTGAGTATCTGCTAAAATTGCTGTCTGCTTTACTAATGAATTATCTAATACAGAATCTATCGCAGTAATTTTAGTTTCTAAAGAAGTCTGTTTTACTAATGAAGCGTCTAGGACGGCGTCGAATGTATCTATTTTAGAATTAGTAGAAGTAATTAAGGTCTCGATATTAGTTTGTTTTACGAGACTAGCGTCTAAAACTACATCTAACTGAGTATTTAAAGTTTCTATATTAGTTAATTTTGTTAATTGATTATCATAAACGGCGTTATCTGTATCCATTTTAGAAAGAACGCTCTGAGTATCTGCTAAAATTGCTGTTTGTTTTACTAATGAAGCGTCTAGGACGGCGTCAAATGTATCTATTTTAGAATTAGTTGAGGTAATTAAGGTCTGTAAATTATCTGTATCTGCTAAAATTGCTGTTTGTAATGTTTCTAGTTGAGTATTTTTCGCTAAAATACTATCTTGCTTTGATTCTGTGCTTGCGCCCGAAGGTAAAGACACACTACCCGAACTAATATTAATATTTACTTTATTACTACTACAACACGCCTCGAGAACGTCTATACCTGTATCTATAGTTTCTAATTCACTTAAAATCGAAGTCTGTTTTACTAATGAAGCGTCTAACACGGCGTCAAAAGTATCTATTTTAGAATTAGTNGANGTAATTAAGGTCTGTATATTATCAGTATCTGCTAAAATTCCTGTTTGTAATGTTTCTAGTTGAGTATTTTTCGCTAAAATTGCTGTCTGCTTTACTAGCGAATTATCTAAAACTGAATCTATACCAGTTAATAATGAATTAGCGGCAGTCTGTAATGTTTCTAAACCGTCTACGGCGACATTAATTTCTGCTGCTGTAACTTCTATTTCATTAACAGAGCATTCTAATCGACCTGAACCATCTACTTTTAAATGTTGAGAAACATTCGAAGCGTCGAGTGCTTTTAATAAGGACATTTTATATAATATGATAATATAAAATTTTTAAATAAAAAACATTTTTATAAATGAAGTAAAATTAGTTAAAACTCGGAACTATACTATTCACGCTTCTATCGGTACATTCTAATAATCCGCAGATATGGTTATGAGTTCCTATAACAGAACCTATAGGAAGAACTGAAACCCATACTGTTTCTCCTGCTTCTACTTTCATTCTTATAGGAAAAGAAATATTACTACCATTCGAACCTATAAAGAATTTATAAGGTGTATGTTGAATTCCGACTGACTCCTGTAATTTGTTAACGTGGATTTCGCATTCAGTATCGAAATGACCTGAAATATGTAATTTTTCTATTAAAGTATCTGAATTAGTAGGAGGAGATACTATACACTGATTAGAAATATTAGAATCCGCTTCCATACAAGAAACTACTGTAGCAGTAGTTCTTACTAAAACTTTTAAATTACCTTTATTTAATAGGTGACTTCCTGTAGTCAATACTTTAAGACTTAAAACTCTATAAAAAGCAGTAGCAACTTGAACCTGCGTAGTTCCATTTAAAGTNACNGTAATAGAAGTAGTTGTATAAGTATTAACGCTACTAGGATTACTATAAACTAAACCAGTAATTAAAACAGTTCTAGCACCTGCGCCCGAAGCATTATCGTTCGCGTGTGAAGAAACTATATTTAAAAGCATATTAGCATTAAGAACATAATGAAAAGGCGAATTTTCATTCCATAGAACTTTATTTACACTAGCAGATAAACTTTTAGAAACCCCTTCTACTGTATTATTAGTCATATCGCTTCGCGTTCCTTGGATAAGGTCTAAAACAGGTTCATTATGAATATGTGAGAATTTTTGCTGACGATGAGACATTATATATTATATAGTAAATATATTTAAATTATAAGTTTTTTTTTTCTAAAAATAAAATATTTTTCTATATTATAAAAATGAATTCGGAATCCTCTAGGTATATTTCATTATCTCCTGAAAACGGAACTCAATTCGTCGCCGGACAAAAGATTGAATTTGCTGTAAAACCTTCTATAGGTTTTATTAAAGGGCGAAGTAGTTATATCTCAGTAAACTTAGAGAAAACTTCTGATAATCAGAGGATGTCCCACCCTTTCAATACTGTAGGCGCTTCAGGGTGGATTGATAGAGTAGATATCTATAGTTTAAATTCAGGACAACTATTAGAATCACTAACAAATTATAATATTATGGCGAATTTAGAAAACCAGTATTTACAAGAAGGCGCTGATAATCTTGTAATGAAAGAAGGGTGCTGCGAACCTATCAGAAGTCATATAGTATCGGTAGACCCTGCTACTAAAGTGGTCACTTCTTCTCCCGAAGTTCTAGTAGCAACCGAACAGGGTGCGAGTCGATTATCTACGATAGATACTCTCGGTAATGATAAAGCATTCGCGCGAAAATTCGTTATTCCTCTCAGATCGGGTATTTTTAATCACTATGGAGAACAGGAGAAATTAACTCCTAACGTTCTTTTAGGTGGTCTACGAATTGAGATTACCTGCGCCAAAAACGAACATGCACTAAGTGGTGTTATGTCTCAGGACGATACAGGGGCGACTTTTAAAATCGTAGATTATGCTTCGGGAATTCCAGTCGCTAATATAGCGAATGCGAATATCGCTATTACAACTGCCAATATGAGCAACGCTCAGAAATTAGGTTTAGTTGTAGGAAGTCGAATTCAGATAGCAAACGCCGACGCTTCAGTTACTACCGACAGAAATATTACTGCAATCGCTCACGCTAACGATAAAATGAATATAACTTTTGACGGAGGCGCTATAACTATAGGAGGAGGTGGTGGCGCGGGAAATGCTCCTAGAATTTTTCACCCACCCGCGCAGAAAATTAAATACATAGTAAAAGATTTAGAATTAAAAGTATTAGAGATTATTCCTCCTGCGAATATGATGAAGAATGTTATTAAAGAATCTCAAGTAGATTTTATTAGTTATGAATCATTCTTAGATAATCTCCCTGCTAGTAGTCTTTCACACCAAACACGATTTCCTTCAGTTGCTACTCGTGCAAAATGTATAATGACTCATTATGTTAATGACGTAGGAAGTGCTGACGAATTTTCTCCCACTCATTATATAGGAGGTAATCCAACCTCGACTAATTTAAATTCGGTTCAATACTTTATTAATAATAAATTGTATCCATTAAAAGCATATAATCCTGACTGTAAAGCAGATAGAATCGTCGCTTATAACGAAATCGTAAAAGCATTCGCTTCTATAGGTAAAACTGTTAAACGTCTAGGAGATTCAAGAGGAGGCGGACAGTCAGATTATAATTTTACTTATATTACTGCTCGAGAATTAGCAAGAGGTGCAGATTTCGTATATGAATTAAAAGACGCAGAAGCAGAATTACGAACTGAATATACCGGAACTAGAGCAAGTAATCACAGAGTTATTAGTTTTATTTTCTCTGTTAGGTCTGTTATGATCGATGACGGTTCAGTTTCTCTCGTGCTTTAGAATAAAAAAAATTAGATTTTATTTCAAAAATTAAAATATTTTATATAGTTATAAAATGCCCGTAGCAAAAAAACATTTTTCAATCTCACCTAATAACGATAAACCGACTATCGCTGTAGCGGCGAATACTATTCGAGGAGGTTTCAGTTCTAGACAGGGAGACCCTACCTGTAGATTTTCTATTCCTGCTAGTAATATGCTTTTAGACGTTAATAGTTTAAGACTCGTAGGACAGTTTCAAGTTAAGACGGGAAATGATAATGTAGTTTTAAGTAGTGTAACGAATATCGACGATAATAATGGCGCAAATTTAAATCGAGCAACTTCTGCTAATATTCCAAATTACGGAGGATTACATAATCTTATAGAAAAAGTTGTTATTCAATCTAAAAAAAGTAATACTGAATTAGCGTCGATAAATAACTATCCTATGAATGCTTCTCTTATGGAAGCGTATTCACATAATACAGAAGATTACGTATGGGGTGATGTAGAATGCACTAGTCTAGCGCAAGGACAGGACGCAGTAACAAGTAATAGAAGAATTAATCTTTCGCCTAATAATACTACTATGGGTTAGGTAATGCTACAGACAAACAAATCGGACAACACTTCGCTATTAAATTAGAAGTCGATATGCTCCAAGCAGGAAACCTTCATTTAGGACAGGATTTCTTAGGAGGACTTTTAATTAATCTCCACTTCTCCCCAGATAGTGCATTCTTCAGTAGTAGATTCCGAGAGATAGCAGCGCAACAAGTAGCGGGCGCAGGGTTAGATAATATTATGTATTCATTAAGAAATTTAAAGTTAGAAGGAACTTATCTAGTTCCAAACTCTGACGACCTAAGAGAATATCGACCTGTTAAAGTAATGAATAGTAAAATTAATAACTTAAATGATATTCACTCAGACGATAACTCTATTCAATATACTCCGCAAATTTCCTCAGTTAAAAGTATGATTAATCTGTTCTTAGATGAAGACCAAACAAATAACATTTTACTTCAACAGAACAATTTTAAGAATCCTGTAGGACTAAAGGAAGTCGAACAGAGTAAAGATAATTTAAGATATCCTCTTTCATATCCGGTAAAGGTTGTTCCGAATGTAGATTCAACTGCTACAAATGGGGCGACAGTTATAGATTTAACAATGATAAACAGAATTACTAATAAAACAGATTTAGTAGGTGACGCAGAAGTTCGCCTTATGTTCGAAAGAGCATTACTCGGGCGCGACGCTAAAAAATCTGTTAATAACATACAGGAAGTTAATACAAGTCTAAACGAAGATTACGCCGCTTTAGGAGGTTCTGCTACAGACGCCGCGGGTTCTAACCTTCATCCTCTAATGGTTGGTATTGGTGCTGATTACTCATACGGTTTAGGTATGAGTGTAAACTATGTAAACCGTGATTACGGAGCGTCTATTAAATCAGGAGTTAATTCAGGACTTTCTAAATATCCTGCTATGTCGAATAACAAATCCGCAACAGTTCAGACTTATATTAAACATATCGCTACTCTCGATACTAAAAGTTTACAGAGGGTTCAGTAATTAAATAAATGAGTTATTATTCATTTAATATAGGTTATATCATTATTTTACTATGTTTTAATGTATATATTAGTATATATATATTAATATATAGTGTTTTTTGGTTATATTAGTATATATAGACTGATATAAAAATTTTTATATCACCCCATATGGGGTAATATATACTATTTAGGCGTTATATTACTATATATATATTAATATATACTCATTATTACAGTATATACTAATATATACTAATTATTCTCGTCTTCAGGTTCTTCTTCAGGAGTTACAATCTTTAAAATCACTGCTGAATTAGGTTCGAGTTGTGCTGGTGTTAGATCGGGATTTAAAACTTCTATTCTAATATTATTTAATGATATAGGATTTCTTATAGTGTGTATGATTTGATTTTGAACTGAAATGAAATCCTGATTACTTAAACTAGATTTCGGTATTACACCTAGCAGAGGAAGGTTAGTAGATTTCTTAACTATATCGTTATGTGCTGGAATTATATTAGAAGTAATTAGATAGTATCCATATTTTGAAAGTGTCGGTAATGTTCTCGCTACTATAGGTTTATCTTGGACTGTAACATTTATTAAAGAATATGAAGAAGTCATACTTCCCGTATACGATTTAATATTGTTATATAACTGTGACGCTGCTGTAGGGTAATTAGTCAGACATTTTCTTTTCGGTAAATTATAATCCACTACTTCGAATGTTTGTATGTTATCCGTACTGTCTCCCGTTCCCGCAGGTATATAAGTAGTAGGGCATACTTGATTAGAAATAGATTGATTCATTCCCATATCGAAATCCGCGTCAGTCGTTATTCCTTCTAATTTGCTTATAATGTCTTTATCGTATGAAACGACATCCTCTCTATGCTGTGCGTCATTTAATTGTTCGTATGAAAATCCAAGTCTACTCCATATAGTTTTTCTCCACGCTACTTTCGCCTTAGCGTCTGTTGTGAAAAAATCTTTAAACTTACTAGAATTAACTGTAGAATTATCGATTACTACTTGTACGTCTCCTTCTTTTTGTGCGGTTCGCAGAGCAAAGTTATAAATTATAGCGCCGCTAATTCTGCTTCTAGGTCTTTTTAAAGCAGATAAAATTCTATTCCTGCTCTGAATTGTTATAGCATTATTTACGCCTGTGCTAGTTGGAACCCGAAAAGGATTAGAAGTTCCGGTTGTTCCTTGACCGAAAGGACTTCTTATACCGATAGAAACCGAACCTGCTGAAGCGATAGGATTTCCTAAAAAATCAATTGTAGGAGGTCGATACGGTTGATGTAAATTTTTAATCTCATAACCATTTCGAGAAGGGTCGAAAGATATACTGAATTCAGGTGCGCCTATAGTATAACCTATTTTACCTAATCGATAATCGGTTACGTTTTCATAATCAGTAGGATTTTCTCCTGCGNTAGTATATCTNCCTCTCTGATTATCTCTTAAGTGTGCATGAAATTTATTAGCAGTATTAAAATTCGCTACATTACTTTCTATTTTTAATCCGTCGAAACTATTAACATTATTTACGTGTTCTTCATTTGTTAAGAATGGAAATTTAACGTCGCCATCAGTTACAGTTCCATTCGCAGAATTTTCATAATTTTCTACTCCTTCATTTTCGAACGTTAAAGTTTCTGTAAAACCTGCTCCTATAGAATAACTCCCTCCAAAAGTTCCCGCTTCTATTTGAAAGTCTATAGGGTTAACGTCAGATATAGAACCGTCGTGATTAAAAATTTTCTTTCCATTTATTTGGTCTGTGATAAAATCCGCTAATTGATTTATACCATAAACTCCCTTCGGAATATTAATAATTTTTTTTACTATAACAGGAGTAAAAACAGGTTGACCTCCACTGCCCGTTATTTTTTGATATAAAATTAATGGTTGCTGAGAACCGCCGAAATTATAGGGGTCTTTGTTACTGTTATTATGATAAATAGTATCTACATATTCCTGCGGTGTTGTATTGTTATTAACAGATACTTCGAATAAATCATTCCTATGAAAAGCAGAAAAAATATTTAAATAAGGTTGCTGAACAATTCTACCTGCGAAAGAAATTTGGTCTGGTATAAAATGAGAATCTTCTGTAATATATACATTTGCTCTAATTTCTTCTAATATATCTTCTTCTATTTCTATAGAATTTCCTAAAATACCTTTTTGATTTATTAAAGAATTTTGAATAGAAACCTGCGAACCACTAGGAAGACTTAAATTATCTCCTACCGGATAAGTCCATACATTAGTATTTTCACTTTCGTAATCAATTGAGTTTAACCTATTAGCGTCGATATATGTTACACTCATTTTTATTAAAATATATAAAGAAAAAAAATAATAGAAAAAATCTAAGTCATTTAAAGACACTTCAATTATAATATAAATGTATATTTACAAAATTTATTCAATTGACGAAAATATTAAACAATTTTATATTGGTTCATCTAAAAATGTGAAAAGAAGATTTAGAGAACATAAAACACGATTTAATTGCGGAGTTAAAAACTGTAATGATAAATTATATGATTTTATAAAAAGTAATGGAGGATTTGAAAAATTTAAATATGATATTTTAGAAGAGTTTGAAAATATAACTTTAAAAGAATTACACATTAAAGAAAATGATTATATTAAGAATTTAAAACCTACTCTTAACGCTATTAGATCATATAGAACTAAAGAAGATATTAGAGAATCTTGTAAAATAAATGCGAGAGCGTATAGAGAAAGGATAAGAAATGACCCCATTAAAAATAAAGAATTTTTAAAAATAAGGGCAGAAGAAAAAATAAAAAAATATCACGAAAGAAAAAAATTAGGTTTAGTTTATCCTTCTGATAATAAAAGATATAAATGTGAATGCGGTTCTGATATTGAATTTAGAAAAAGAAAAAGACATTTTTTAACTAAAAAACATTTAGAATTTATAAAGGTAAATTAGGTCTTAAAAAATAGTTTTCTTACGCGCTTACTATGACGGAAGTTCCAAGAGGTAATTTTTTAATAATACATACTCCGTCTCTGATAACGTGATATTCTACGTCCATAGCGGGTGCTTCTGCTAGAGATATAGTAGCGACTGCCGCCTTAGGTGTTCGTCTATATTTAAAAGTAAGATTTGCTCCTCGTTCGATAGGAGTTCCTCCGCCTACGATTACGTCTTGTCCTGATTCGTCTTTGTTTCCATTTGTTAAATCTACTGCTAAAGGTTTGAAGTTTCCTTTTAATGATTCTGTCTGTGGTGAAAGTTGCGAATATTGAGAATTAACGTCACTAAAATACATTGCTCGAGGAATATAGAAGGTTTTTTCTTTTAAACTCTGCGCGACTTTCTGATATTGTGAAGCGTTGTTATATACGAAATCTGGATATACTTCATCTCCGTTAATTTCTACATTATATTCTTCTATCATTTGTCCGTCTACTTTTTGAGAAAGTAATACTTTATTTCCGAGAGCGGCGGCGGTTGCTTTTGGGTCTCCCGCTGTAGCGTATCGTTTAAACTGATATACCTTATGAACTTCTCTACCTTCCATTCCTAGAACGTGGTTAACTTCCTGCTGAGTATTAGCAACTCCCGCAGGGATAGTTTTTAAGACTCTGTGAATTCGTGGATATTCGAATCTGTAACCCTGTCCTTTAACTTTATCCATAAATTCGTTTAATTTACTAGCAGGAGGTAAAATATAATCTACGACTAATCTAGGGGAATCTATTACTATATCTCCGTCTAATGCTCTATATTGTGCTGCTGCTGGTTTAGCGTTGTTATTTACATATTTACTCGCCTCGTTAAAAGTAATCTCTAATATAACTGGGTAATCCTGAAATAAAAATAGAGGAAGTTGCCGACCTTCGAGAGCAGGGAAAAGCATATAGAGAGGGATTCCGTATTTTTCATTTAGGGTTGAGTCTGCGACTATAGATAAACTATTAACTACTGCACCTGCTCCGTTATCTTGTCTACCGAAATTATTTCCGCAAGAACTTTTAACCATTCTTAACTGCCCTACTCTTCTATCTGCTCCGAAATCATTTGCCGCGCCTGCTCCTGTGTTATTTTTTGCTAAATGAAGAGAATTACCTAAATAATAACCCATAAGGTCGTTTCTTTGTTTTACTGGAACATTAAGATGACGGAGAGTAGCAATTCTATCTAATCCTGCGGTGTTGCATACCTCAAAATCCCCTACTTTCATAACGGCGGATTTAATTGCTCCAAGAGCGCCATTCCATAAATTAACTCTTAATCTGTCTCCTCCTCCTGCGGTAGTTGATTTTTGAAGTTTAAAAGTAAACATAGAAGTACCGTCGAGAAATCCTACATTATTAATTTTATATTTAAAAGTTCGAGTATTAGAAGTCTGAGGGTTCATAGGTTCTTCCTCTTCTGTCTTAATTTCATTTTGCATAGGAAAATCTCTAATTTCATAATTAATTAAATTAGCGTCCATTTTTATATATTTACTTTATATTTTTTTTTTTGATATTTTTTTTTTTATCTTTAACTTTTTTATTTGGTTTATTCATAAATATATCTTCATTTTTCTTCTTATTCTCTTTTTTTTTTTTAAACTCTGGAAACATTTTATTATATGCATTATCTAAACTATCCTTATCGTTATTTTTAACATTCTTAATAAATTCTTTTATAGTTGAAGGTTTATTAACATGCATTTATATTTATCATATATTATTATTCTTCTGAATCTATTGTTAAACTAATATGTGCAGATACTATTGCTTCTGAAGGTTCTTCAGTATTGGTATCATTAATTTTTACTGAAATATTATTAATGGTCGTTTTTTGATTTCTTAATTTAAGTTCGGATTTAATAGAAGGTTCATATAATCCTGTAATCTGTGCGGTGGTTGCGCCCATACCTTCCGCAGAATTACCATTTAGAAAAGGAACTGGAACAGAACATAGTAGAGGTTTAGCGAATCCTCCATCGCTTTTCTCTGCTGTATTCTTAAAATTTCTTATAGGTAATCCGTCTAAAATAATATCGAAACTATCATTTTTCCATTTCTCTATCACGTCTTCGAAGTAAAAGAACCTAGCGTCCATTTCGCAGACATTAGGATATAATATAGGAGATTGTAGAGCGCCTACGAAACTTCCTAAAGCGCTACTAAAATTCAGTTTATAATTTGCTAAAATACATACAGGTTTAGTATCATTTCCCTGAGTTTTATCTATAGATTTAAATTGAATATCGAAGAAACCTTCGTGCTGTTCTTGTGCTGAAGCAATAATATTAAAAGGTATCGCTGATTCTGTTCTCGCCTTTTTGAGTGCTGCTGCTCCCTGATTAAGTTCTACATCATTGAAACCTGTAAAAAAACTCTGGGGAAAATATATGTCATCTTGTTTTGAATCATAAATCGGAGTTACTGTTGCTAAATCCTGTTCTGTCCCCTTATATATCTTAAAGTATATTCTTCTATCTGCTTTACTAAGATAGTTTAAATCTGTTATAGGAATATAAGTTATAAATATAAGTTCGCATTCCTGATTTAAATCGTCGAAAATATTTCTTAAAGGAGTTCTAAATACTTGAATCATTCTTCCTATATTTTGATCGATATTCGCCCAATTCATAATTTTTACATTTGCTGCTGCACCTGTAGTTCTACTAGGTATTAAAACTTTTAACTGCGAAATATTTGCTGCTCTATTATTTATTCCGGTTATTTCAACAGTACAGAAAGACGCTAATACGGCGTTCCTTCTATCTGCTTCTGCTAGAGCGGTTCCGTCTCTTTGTGCTGTTCCTCTAAATATAGCAGGGTTAGTAAATACTCCTCCTCCCGTTGTTGCTCCTCCCCCTGTTGTCTTATTTGCCCACGTAGGAAAAGCGGTCGGTTGCTGTGCTACTTCTTTCGAATATAAACCGAAACTGATATTCCCTTGCTGAGCGTTCATATGAACGTTAGTTTTAATTCTTATAAATGTTCCTGAAACTATCTGACTATTATTTCCCATACACTGCGAAGCGAAATGAAAATAATGCTGATTACTAATACCGTAATTATCGTAAAATCTTCCGCCATTAGCATTCGCATTACTTTTTCTATAAACTACTATATCTCCATTAGCGTCCACTGCTGATTCTGCGTTCCTTTGGTGTGTTGCTAGTAATTCAAAATCTACTATAGGTAATTTAACGAAATCATCGTCTAAAAATAATCCTGCTAAAAAAGTATTTTGGTTTTTATTTGCGTCTAATCTTGAAATAAGACTATAAATACTTAATTCATTATTAGCGGCGACTAATTCTTCTAATTTAGTTCTAATAATTGCTTCTAATTCTGATACTTTATAACCTCTTCTATTTGTAGAAGGATTTACTGCTGGAATAGAAACAGTATTACTAGTTAACGCTATAGGTAGAAGGGGGTTAATCGGTTGCTGAGATGGTTGGAATTCCATATCTGAAAATGTTATAGTCTGATTTTCATTAAATAAGATTTCATTTTCTCTAACTAAATGAGCGTAATTTAAAAATATTTTTGAGTTTTTTTCTAAAGTTATAGGTTCACGAAAACGAACATTATAATTAAATGCGTCGCCTGTTGCTGGAGAAATTAAATTAATAGTAGTCATTATATATTATTTATAATATTTTTTTTTTATAATAAAAAATATTCATATTTATTAAATGGTAAAAAAGATAAATCCTAAATATGTACCTTCATCTCTAACTAAAGCAGATAAGGAAAAACAGATTAAAAGTATTAAAGAACAAAAACCTAGACCTAAATTAAAAAGTTTTCAATCTAAAAGAAGTTCTCACGTTATAAATTTCGAAAAGAAATATAAAACTAAAATTACTAATAAGAAATTTATTAATGATAATTTATTATCTTATGAAGGACAGAAACAGGTTATAAAAAAAGGTATGGCGGCGTATTTTACAGGAGGAAGCAGACCGAATCAATCTAAAGAAAGTTGGTCTTTAGCGAGGTTAGCATCTGCTTTATTAAAGAAAGGTGCGTTTAAGGTTGATAAAGACATTTTCGCTAAATATGGAAAAGGAAACTTAAAAACTTCTGCTGAAAAACTTTAAACTATTCCTGCTACAGTTTGATTACCCGCCTGAGCGGAAGTATCTATTCCGCCTACTGCTACTGACCCCATACTTCTTATAGCAGAACTCGCGCTGGATTCTGCTTTCGCCTCCTTTGCTCGTATTTTGTGTTCTTTGAATAATCCGTGGAAGATTTGCGCCACGCCCGCAACTTCCCCTATTACTGGAATAGCATCTAGCGCTGCACCCCCTATATCGAATCCTACCTTTTCGGCGATTTTTGCTGCTCCATTTTTTAACATATTTTCCCCTGCTTCTTTAAAACTATTTAAACCTGCTTTAGCGGCGTCTCCTGCGCCGTCTAATGTTGAACTTATAACTCTTTTACCTGCATTCGCTGCATCGTCTAAAACTCCTGAGGCGTTATTACTTACATCGCTAACTACGTCCGTATCTCCTGACTGTGTAAATTTCTGCGCGTCTTCTTTAGATAATCCTCCTGATCTACCTAATCCGCTCACGTCTTCACCCCCTCCTGCTCCTTCAGGTATATCTTCTTCTGTTACGTGTTTTCCTCCTTGTGTGCTTTCCTCTGAATCGGGTTCGTTTCCTTCGGTTTTGTCCGGTTCTGTTTTAGTAGGTTCTTTACTTAAATCGTGAGTTTCATTTACACTCGAAGGGTCGAATGCTGGATTTTTATATTCGACTGCTCCTTCGGGTAGTGGTGTATCTTCGCCTACACCTTCACCTTCACCTTCGCCTTCTCCT
>JGI24006J15134_10001443_pt1 | contig 13511 bp, 8 predicted proteins | sample LinPmetageLP53_FD_15134 | JGI IMG/M metagenome (IMG submission 15134) | reverse complement strand
ATAACATCTTAGATAATATTTGTCAAATTGTTTTTTTTATTTAACAGTTTTGCTATTAAATTTGTTGGCTATATAAGTTTGCAATTCTTGGGTTATGTTTGATGTTATCTTTTCTTCGTCTGGTTTTTGCTCTATGACTTGTAAAAAATCTTGCAAGAATGCATTCTCTATATTGTCATCGATAATAGCAGAAACGTCATCATCTACATTTAGGAAAACATCTAAAATTGTGTTTGTTTTTTTATCATCAGGCAGTTTATACATAGTCTTGATAAAAGTTGCCGTATCTTTGAAGATAGCTCCACCTAAAGCATCTAATACTAAACCAATTCCAAAACCTTTGACGGCTTCTTTCTTTTTTGCACTTATAGCAGTGTTGAGTTGATTTCGGAGTTGACCATATGTTTCAATTGGTTCTTCAACAGTTTCTGAGATTGTCTTTCGCCAACTCTCCATTATAAGTTTCATATCACTTGACATTGTTAATACCTCTGGACTAAATAGTTTTTAATCCAGCATTTGCTATAACAATTGCGTCGGCTTTATCATCGGTTCCGGGTTTTGGGTTACCGTGCCTTGTGTATTCAACTATAAAATCTTCTGGATATCTTTCGCTAACCCACTCAATAACCTTGAGCTTCGTGTTGTCACCCCTTTTAATTTTGAGTTCGACGAGGCCTCTTGCTTTATTAGCTTGTATGAGCGATGCAGGAAAGCCATATAAATCATAGATGGCATAACAACACATACCATTAAAGCGCTGCAACTTTGCCATAGTAACTGCTGTCGTCTTGCCTCCTGAAAATGCGATGAACGCCTGTTCGACGAATACGTGTTTGATCTCATGGTTCCCCCTTATTTGAATCATTTTATTATTAAAGATCTCGGCTCTTGCTTCAAGAGTCTCTGATGGTTTCATTTTTAAAAGCTCAGATAGAATTAAACTTCCATCGTAATCAATTATAGATATTCCAATCTTGCTTGTGCTAATGTCTATTCCTAAGATCATGATTATATTATAACATATGGTTAAGGGTTTGTCAAATTATAAGTCTATTTTTAATTTAAAAGTATATTTTCTATCTTCGGTTTTTCTTACAGGATTTGCCAATGTTGCTACCCCTACGAGATTCTTCAGATCGTCATATATAGCTACTTTCGTTATGTAAGTTTCTTTTTTCTGCTTTGGCGTATAATCTGCAAATTGGGTATCTGTGACGTTTGCTATTAACACGTCTTCCTCAGTATACTTATATGAACTCGTAGTATATACTCCTAAGTATGGACTAGTCTGATCAACAAATGTTGGATTATTAGACCAGTTTAACTCTCCTTGTCGAGCGTAACTCATCATTAATAAGGTTTCTTTATTTGATATGCCTTGATATTTTATTTCAAACGCAGGACGTACTCCTAAAGTTGCTGGAATGGTTGGTGTGTGAGATGGTGGGTGTAACCCTGAACCGAAGTGTGTCCACTTGTTTAAGGTATTTCCGGTTGATATACCATCGTGATCAACATAGACGACACTATTGTCAGTTCCTAGTTGATGAGAGCCGGTCAAAATTATTAAACCCTCATTATATAGGATAATGCCTTGAACTGAGCCTGAACGTGCTGTGGTTCCTATTTGGTATGTTTGCTTTAGTTCTCCGTTGTATGCACTATCTTTAAGTGTTCCAATAAGTGTACCAGTCACATAGTAGTTTAGTTCAACAGAGCCGGGTTTTATCTTCTTCCCATAAAATATAGAAGGGACGTTGGTAAGTGCACACTCAGCTAAGCGAAGGTCTCTTGCTGGTAGAGGTGCCGATGTTACAAGCTTCATATGCGGAGAACGAAATTGATATTTTTTCAAAGTGTTTCTTATTGAGAACTTGATCGCTTCTTGGTTGGAAGCTTGTCCTGATATTGCGAAACTCTTTTTACCATCAAACATTCTGAGTACTCTACCCGTAGAAGCAGTGTAGTTATACTGTGTGATAGAAGCAGACATTTTGTAAGCACCATCGACCAAGTCTCCTGCTTCAAAGAGAACGTTGTAGTCTGAATCTCCAAATGTTTTGAGAGAGTGTTTGAACCCGTCTCTTATCACAAACGGTCTTATTGTAGAACCAGTTGCATCGGTTTCGCTAACTCTTACAGATTCAATGCCAAATTCAGTATCAACAAGATTCGTTCTAGTTTCATCTACCTCGTAAACAATAGAACCTGATGGTCTGTTGATATTGTATTCATATAAAGATATGAAACCGTCTGGGACTCCAAGAGATGGAGAGCCTCCAAATTTATTACCTATGCCAGTGTTGACCGTATAACTATCGTGAGACCCTGATAGGTTGGGATAGTTATCAATATAGACAGTTCCACTTACAATGTAGAAACTATATTCTGGATAGGACTCTAGCGTGTTTATGAATATGTCGTTGTCATCAAATTTAAAAAGAGCCATGTCTTAACCTCAAGAATAAATAGTATTAGTAATCTAATCTAACTCTTAGAGTGAATTCTTGAGATGGAGTCTTCTTTAATGGTTCTGAGAGTTTTGCAACCGCCATAAGTTCATTTGCAGCTGAATATAATCCAATAGTTGTAATATAAGATATAGGATCATCAGTTGCTTTGTCTTTGACAGCAATCTTTGACCCAGCAAGGTATGTTGGGTTTGTTGAGTAATTAAACTCATTATGGTTTGCTCGACAGAAATAAATTGTTGAGTTTAGTTCGACTGTATTGTTGAAAGATAGATTGTAAATTCTATTTCTAAAGTTATCACATGAACCTGTAATGAGAGAACCTGTCAGTACAGCATTTAATTTTTCTGCGTTTGTTGAAGGACCGGACATTGAAATAGGTTGATAACTATTCCTTAAAATACCACCTTCAGCAGCAGTGTTGAAAATAGAACCAGAAACAATTGCAATTCCTGCTTGATAATAGATCAAGCCAACAGCATATCTTTGATTGGCAGATAACATTTGAGGGTTCAAGCCATTATCAGCTGTTGTTCCGTGCGTAGATGCTGTTGCATATAATATACCATATTCTCCTGCGGGAGAGTTGGTAAAATACCCAGTTGAACCAGAAAAGTCTGTTATCAATAATCTTCGATCAAAGACTTGTCCACCTTGTGAATATGCAGGTAACATTCCCATTTCAAGGTTAAATGTTCCTTTTTTAATCTCATCTTTTACTAGGAGTCTTGAAAAAGGTAAAATAAAAACTTCTTGAAGTTTTGTTCCACCAGCAAGAATGTTTCCATCTTCGTCAAAATCTAAAATAGAACCAGTGATATCGTAACCTACAAGCACTTGAGCCATTTGGTTATAAATGTTCTTTTTCTTTTTATTCTGTACATTAGTCGTATTGTATAGACCAGAATTCAAACCAAATCCAGCAGTTATATCAAAAATGTGATTAGCTGATGAGCTGAGGTATGGATAGTCATATACGCTAGTAAACATACCATGTGTGTGGAATTTAATATTTCCATCAGCGTATGTTCCTGATACGATACTTCCTGTTAAGGGGATTGCTTCATGCAAAAGAGTGCGAGTCGAAACTGCATCGTTTGCTCCAAGTGTTTTAAATGCTCCAATATTAGCCATATTTTATCTCTCTTTAAGTTGCTTTATATTTTACAAAACGAACGGGAATATCAATACTATATCCTGTCGTTACGCCTGTCACTCTAACAATTGAGTCAATGTGATAGACTTCTGTCGCTGTTCCATCTCTACTATCTAGCCTAGATGTACTTCCTATCTCTGTAAATAGGAAAGTGCTGGTATTTAATTCCAAAGAAGCTCTAATTTTAAATTGTAATATAGTTCCTCTTGGTCCTTGAATAACTTGAGTACCTTCCTGTTCTGTTCTGTTTCCATTATTGAAAACAACACCATCTTCTGATGTTACTGTGTAATATGCGATGTTATCATCGTCAAAGTAATCAGCAGAAACAGCGGAACCGTCTGTGGTTGCTACAGAACCCAAACGATTATCGATCTGAATTGTGTAACTTGATTCAATCATATCTGCTTCGAGATTTTGTTGGAAAGAAATAGCAGTTGTGTCGAGACCTTGGTCTATTCTAACTGATGCTCCTGCTCCTAACGTTTGTCCGAAGATGATACCATCTATTAGATTTCCGGCTGAGTTGTATCCAATCCCATCCTGAGTCGAAGTACTACCGTTATCATTTTCAGTGTAACCATCAACAGCCACAATAAATGAGCCACTAGTATGCATTTTATTGCTCTGGGCTTGTTCGTTTAATTTTAGTATCGGCAAATACAACAAATCTAAATTTTCATATGTAACCAGTTTTGATTTCATAGAAATAGCATTATCAGTAAATGCTTCAAGTATTGGAGTCTGTAAGATCTCCAAGTCGTAATACGCTGATCCGTTTGTGTTTGACGAGTCATAGTTTCCATAATCTACTTCCTCATCTCCAAGTGAAAACTTCACAATTTGAAAAGAACCATCACCTTTAGAAAGTACTTTTCGACCGTGGTCAGTCAATACTGCATCTAAGATGATATCTCCGCTGTTATCTAAAAAACCCATATTTGTTGCTCCTAATCTCTAGTAAGTAGTTTTTTTCTACTAATTTGGTCCATTGGTGTTATAATTTTTATTTAGTACAAATCTTAAATTAAAGTCAATTTTTCTTCCGGTATCTTTTGACACCAATCTAATCTTAAATCTCTTGCCTTCATCTATGGTATTTCCGGAAGAGTCTATTGTTGTCCATATCTTTTCTGGTACTATACCTAGTGTTGGTAATGGATTACTTGAGTTGTAAGGTTGTAAAGAACTGATGCTATTATCAGCTGTGGATAAGAAATCTGATTTGGCTGTAAGTTCGCCAAAATCAATTCTGTTCTCTATTCCTTCCAAATAGACTGTTGTGTTCTCTATTCCTTTATATCCAATTTGAATTATTTCCCCAACTTCATCATAGTATCCGAGTATCTGGTTCCCATTAACATCTTTGATGGTCTCTGTTTTTGTAACTGTAAGCGCAGAGTTTGGATCAAATGTTGTCTGTGCTGGTGAAGGAATCACTTGAAACATTCGCATCATAGTTTTAGACAACAGGAATTTGTCCATGTTTGGTTTGGCAAAACCCACAACCTTTGAACTCAAGAATGTCTCGTTTGCATCTTGTGTTAGCTCTACTTCCCAAATTGGTGAAGGATTTGAGAAATACCCATAATGGTTTATATTTCTAAAAACATAGTAATATTTCTTGAATGGCCGCACCTTATCAATAAAATGAGCTGCTGTTCCGCCGAAGTCTCCCTCAACTGTGTGTAAGGTTGAGTTCTCAATTATATTGGTATATGGGTCATTTGTCTCGCCCATTTGAGGCTGTTCGGTCATCTTATATATTTGGTATCGCCCTTTGTCTGTTTCATAAACAAACTTATCTTTTTCTTTTGTGATATCGTAGCTTGCATGTCTCTGGTCAAAGTCTTCCTTTTCCGAAGGATTCAAACCATAGTAATTTCCGTTCTCAGGGTTTGAAGATAGATTTAACATTATTTTTATTTTATCTTTTGAGTTCTTTATATTTGAGAAGGATACTTGTGGACGAGGTAAAGAAGGCTGCTCTATTTTGCAACTTTGTTCAAACATCGGTACTTGAAATAGTTTAACCTCTTGTCTTGAAGAGGAGGGTGATTTAAAAGAAAGGTAAAAACCAAAACATTTGTATATGTAGGTCTCTCCCACCATTACTTGTGTATCAACTATTGAAACCTTAGACCCTACTTTGCTAAGATTTGCAGTCCAGAATGTTTGGATCAGCGTTCCTTTTTTATATTTCTCGACTTTATAGAAAAGAAACTCATTTTTTAAACCTGCTGGGGCTAACATGTTAGACATTAATATAGTGGCTGCTTTTATCTGATTAAAGATTTCTTGCCTATCAGGTGGTAACATTTCATCAAGGTCAACTGGATTTATATACTCTAAAGTATCATCAGGTCTCCATCTGCGTTGGTCGTTTAAAATGCTAAAATTATCATTAGAGCCCCAGAAATTCCATATACGTACACCGAGGGTGCTAAAAGCGTTATCACTTTCCGCTTGTCTGTTTATTACAAAGTCTGCTATTAAATTATACAGCCCACCAGTCTCGGATAAACACTTTCGCGCTATATCCCTGTTTCTAATTGGTGGGCCACTTACTGTTATTTCGATATGTTGTGGAAAATAGTGAGCCAAAGAATTAGCTAACGACGTTTGAGAGGTATTAGTCAAAACAATATTGTCGAAGTTGTTTAAAAAGGCAGTGTCTCGAGAAGATATATTTCCACTACCTCCCAAGAAGACTTGACGTGGGCTGGCTGCCCCATTGATGGATTCTTCTTGTCCTGCATCAATATTTCCGCCTTTAATTACATTGAAACCTTCCTCAGAATAAGCCTTTTCCAAAACTTTGTTTTGAAGAATTTCAGAATATGGAGTTGGCATGGCCCTCTCGTCAGTAAAATTTTCGTTAAATTTTACAGCCAAATAATTAAAGTTTGGTCGTACTTCATAGGTTATCGATTGGTTTTCTGGATCTGAGTTGAGTAAACCACTATCCGGTATCCTTAGTTGATGTCCGCCGAGGTTATATCTTGTTTTAGTAGCCACTTCTTCTTCCTCTTGTTCTTGTTGTAGGGGTGCTAGAAGTCGAACGAGACCTCCTAGATGATGATCTAGGTGACGATGGTGTACTTCTAGATGATGATCTAGGTGACGATGGTGTACTTCTAGATGATGATCTAGATGATTGCTGACTCTCAGCCGGAGCAGGAGATTCAGTCTCTTCTGTTGACAACCTGCTTCTTTGTGGTGTAGGGTTGGGACGAACTATATCCTCAACACTTCTACTATCCTCTGTTATCGTTTTAGCAGCCATTATGCTTAATCTTTCTGCGTTTCTTTGTTCTCGAGAAGGCCTTTGTGATCTTACTTGAGCTTCTTCTGTTCTTCTGCTGGCCACTCTAGTTGCTAAAGCAGAGGGAGCTCTTGTTTGTCTACTAGGTATGTTCCTTCTTCTCTCGGTAGTTTCCATGTTTATGTTGTTTCTTAAGTACCTTGTTTCATATATCGTTGTTGAGATATACTTTTCATAAGTGTCTTTAAGAGCAGAAGAGAATGGTTGAACCATTGTTCTTATGGTTTTTTTGAAATTATAAGCATCAGGAACTATAATAAAAAATGTATTTACTTTTGCATATTTTTTAAAAGAGTTGTTTCTATTCAATAAAACAGGGTCTTCATAGCCAGCGAGTTCACAAAGTATAGGTTGTGATAGGTTATCAAATCCTTGATCACTCATCTCTCTTTTTATAGGCATACCAAGAATTGAAGTGCCACTAGAATCTGTTCTGTAGCCTGCATAGAACAACACCTTTTCTATATTAAAAAAAGCTAAGTCCTTTGTTAGTGGTCGGTTGTTTAAAAATTCTTTTGTAGAAGAGAAAATAGAGCTCATCTTTTCTGCGTTCGAGAAAAACTTGTGCTGGTGTGGTATTCTTTCTGCGTCTCTTAGTGTTTTGGAGGATAAGAAATTTTTTGGAGTCGTAACATCTAATTTGTTGAATAAGCTATAACTATTGTTATTTTGCCTTCCCAATCTCCTCATAACACCTCTTGGTAAGGAAATTCTTCTACTTTGTCTTTGGAACGGATCTATCTCTGCTTGAAAGGAACTATCATTTCCTAAAGTTAAACTAGTGTCTGATATATTTTCTTCTTCTTCGTAAACTTGAGCTGATAGGTTTTTTCCGAACAAAGAATTTAAATCAATTGAATCTAAAGGATTAGACCTATAAAAATCATCAAGCTCTTCTTCATCCAATAAAGAAATATCAGAAAAAATCATAACATTTGAGAAGCTGTACAATCTGCTAGGGCTAAAACTAAAGTTTTCATACGTTTCGCTATTCGCTCCCTGTATTGCTTCCTGTGGTGCTCTTGCGGTATCTATATCATAACTATTTGATGTGTTCATAAATTTAGCACGTTCAGCCTCTATAGCTGATGAGAACTGTGTTCTTGTGTAAACAGGAACCTGCTGTAGATCATCTGTTGGACTCAGGTAGGATAAAGATCTTTTGTTGAGTTTATAGTTTATGTTATACTTTTTCTCAAAAGTATCACGTCTTGAAGTTGGCGAGCGCCTACCAGTTCGATTGGAGATTCCTCTCTGTTGGTTTCTTAAGGAATATTTTGATATAAAAAGAGATAAAGTTTTGGAAAACTCACTCACAAAGATATCAATTGACTCCGGTGTGCAGCTTCTGGGGGCCATTTTTTCAAAAGATTTAATAGTCTCTTGTCTTATTTGAGCACTATTCATCTTATGAGTTAAAATATAAATTTTCATAAAAGTCTCAACAGGTCGATACCAAAGGTCCAAAGAGTCATCATATTTATCAGCTAGGACTCGCTCTTTAAATCTACCAGTAGAGCGATCAAAAGTGTCTGATTTTCGCAACATAGATGAGTACTTTTTAACTGTGTTGTTAGCTAACTTGGCCTCAGACATTAAATTGTTTAAATATTTTTCAAAAGGATCTTGAATTTCTACTGATATTTTCACTGTTTGTATTTCTTTTTCACTAATTTGACAACGAAATGTTCTAATGTTTGAATCTGTATTGAAGACTACTTCTTCCAAGATAGAATAGACTTGCTCTGCTTCAAGAATAGAGGAGTGCTTCTTCGGTCTTGTTGTTAATGAATCCCTATAATAATAGGCAGAAGAGACTGTTCCTCTTCGATCACCACTGCTGGCAATTTCTTTTTGTGACTGACCTTTGTTTTTAAAATAAACAGAAATGTTTTTTACACCAATTTGCTGTGCTATGGAATTAAATACTGTTTCATTATAACTTTTTAATATTGAAGAATATTTGCTTTTTTTAATAAGCATCTCTTTAGTGTTGATAGAGAACATCAGATTTAGTGATCCGTTTTCTGTTTGAGAATACTTGATGTCTGAGAAATAATTGTTTTCGCTTTGATTTCTATTTAATGGACTTTTGAGTGTGCTTGATGGTGATTTTAGTTTTCTATGGTCTTTAGTTTTATAGTTTGGACTATTGACTTTGACCAAACTAGGATGACCATTTTCAGTATGAAAAGAGCCTCCCATAAATTTACCTTCATGTTCATGAACAGGTCCAGTCCATATTTGACTTCTACCTTTGATTTTAAATACGAAAGAATCTTGACTTACAACTTTTGCCTCCATCACGGTTTCAGAAATGCTTGGACCGATCTCTTGACCTCTTTTTATATTGGCCATAACATAGCAACTTTCTTTATTAGAGGTCACTTTAAACTCTTTCCTTATGTATATCGGCGTGACCTCATGTGTAGACAATTTTTTTACATCTAAAGGAGGCATGGCGATTTCTTCGGTTTTTAAATTTCCAAAACCGGCTTGGGTTCTTATAATCTTTTTCTTTTCTCGTTCAGTTTTACTTTTTAACAGTTCTTCAAATACTTGCTTATCATATATGTAGACCAGTTCTACTGTTGCGGCGCTTCTACCAGAGGAGTAGTTAAAAATGGGTTGTCTATGATTATCCAGACCATTGTTAAACATCAATTCCATCTTGACAACAGTGTCAGAATTGTTGGCTTGTTCGGACGAATCGTAAACTGAAATATTTGAAATATAAATATTTGGGATACCTTCGCTTCCTATAATTTCTCTATTATTTAACATGGTTCATCCTCGCATGGTTCACCTGTCGGTAGACCGGTGTCTGGTATTCCGTCGAATAGAGTGTCTGGACATTCTACATTAAAGTCATTAACATATATTCCTCTGCTCTTTAGCTCATCTATAGCTGCGCAGATGTCTTCTTGTGGGATCTCTTCGTCAACCCTTAGATCAAAGTAATACTCTACAGTGTCAACATCCGGNTCTAAAGAGGTTTGAGTTGGATCTTCGATAAATATATCTTTTTCTACTCTATAATCTTTTGCGATAAGTTTGTTGATAAACTTCAAAGGTCGGAAGTTTGTAGTGCTTCCATCTTCATATTTAAAAACTTCAATCTCAAACGAATCATCATGAACAAAGCCATGCTTCTCAAGTATGTCGGTCAAGATCTGCTCTTCTTCAATATCTAGGTAGGTTCCATCATCAAAGATTTGTATGTCTAGGTTTGAAGAATCCTGTGGTGGGTCATCCGCTGTGTTTTTAACCTGAACATTATACGTAATATCACACTCTATTTGTGGAATAAACAACACTGATGCAGATGGTGAAGAAATGCCTGTGTTATTGGCTATAGAAGACGTGTGGTTGACCGCTGAGGTGATGTCTCCCGCAAACATAGTTATATCCCACTTGGGAGCCTTGAATACCCCTTGTTTGGACGTACCAAGCGTGTTTTGTAAAAACTTTGTATTAGTGTCATTTGTTGGGCGGAAGTTATTGAAATATTCATTGGAGTACTCTGATATTTCTACATCTGCTGATCCGAGATTAAATGTCTCAGTCTCATCTATACTTGCTTCTAAAGAATTAAATGTATACATTGGTTTAAGAGACGGAGTTTCATCGATTATTCTTGCCTTTATTTGAGAATTTGTCTCTGTGTCGCTTACGTGTCGAGAATCATAAATTACATCGTCATCTAAAAATGCGTAGTATTTCGGCATAAGTTTACCCTTAGACATCAAATGTCTACCATAGGGTGTAAGCTTAATATCTAAAACATCTTCTTTTTTGTCAAAAAACGGCATTATTCTTCATCTTTTATTAACACTGGTTCTAAAAATGTTTGGTCTAATTGAATTGATTTCTCTTTATCAACTTTTCCAAACTCAACCGATGCGTCTAACTTAATTAGTTCCACTAAAGAAAAGAAATCGTAAGGCCAGTTATAACCAATCTTTTGTTTCTTACCAGTGGTCCCTGCTGATATTCCATTTCCTGAGTTTGCTGTTCCAGAGTCATTTCTTTCAAACATTTTTTCTAAATAATTATTGGAAGCTCTCTTCTTAACTTTAAACACCATCCATCTAATATCGGAAGACAAATTACTTAAATTTGTAAATCTCTCCATCTTATCATTTTCATTTATTTTTGCACCAGAGCCCAGAAACTCTTGTGAAAATAGTTCATGTGAAACCTCAGAGATTGCCTCTTCATGAGTTGTCCCAATATCTGGAGGGAGATTCTGCCAAATGTCTGCTAGATCTTGCTTTGTCAATGTGTGTGAAAACTCAAACACATACATCGCAAGAGGTTTTACATCTGGAAAGTTGACGAAATCAAACGAAGGAGGAAAAACATAATTTTGGAGTTGGTCAATTAGTTTATTCACGGTGCTTCCAACTATATTTTTCTTACCCTCTATTGAATTTCTTACATCATTCTCATTGAGAGTAAAGAAACTATTCTTTGAATCTTTTCTGATAAATGGGACAGCTACAACAGCTTCTTCAATGACCTTGGTTTCCTTTATGTCTCCAATACGGATTGGATCAGCTGAAAAGCCACACAAATTCAATAGGGAACCTGTTTCGTTGTAATTACATCTCATAGCTGCTTCTGTCCAAGTTCTTGGGATATCCTCTATTTGTATAAATATACCTTCATTTGATGACTGTGGGATTTTACCGTATTGGTGCCACATTCCAATAGGAACGGAACTAGTTGCAATACTTGGCATCGTGATAGTGTCGTGTGAGTGGTGGTTGAAATTTAATGTTGGTGTCTCAAACTTAGATTGTATAATCCATCTGTATTTGTTAGCCAGTTCGGTCTCAACCAAAGTCTGACCGGCAAAGTCTTCTCTAATTATTCCTTTTGAAAAAATATTCATTGAAGAAGCTATTTGCATAGCTTGGTCATTATTAACAACAGTTCCAGAAGAATATAACTCATTCTGAGGTACTGAGCCAGATTCAAAGAATCTGAAAAATTCTACTGATGAATTATTGAGGACCTCTGAAAGGGAATATTTTTTCGTACCAGAAGGTGGAACAAAAGTAATATCAGCCCACGCTTCACCGTGATAGTAAGGAGGAGTGAAAGGAAAGTTGTAACCGTCAGCAGCACTAGATGCCGTAACGTCAGTATATGTAGATGCAGTTGCATATGCAAAGTCTTTAGATCCTATTTTCTTAAACGAGTTCCAGTTTTTTGTTTGAAATGAAGATGCTGAGAACATTGTTGGTGGACCAAAAGCAGATGGGCGCGAATACATAGTAAAAGCTTCGCCCATTGATCCTGAGTCTTGTGGAATACCAAATTTTATTCCATCGTGACTTATTTCGCCAGACTTACTACCACTGATTGATCTATACATTTTTAGCCTCATACTATAGACTTTACCTGTTTCAGCGTTCCCAAAGTTTGGATCTCCTTCTGGGAGGGAAGATAAAGTTGTGTAGTTCTCATTCACTAAAAAGAAATTACCAACTTCTGCTAAGAAATTATTCATCTTTAATTTATAAAGCTCATCACCTTGACCGTTCCAAGATATTTCTGTTTGCGCATTTCCTTTCGGATCTGGTTCGTTTGAGAACAAAGGAACATTAGCAAGATATTTCTCTGGTTCTATTAAGGCTTCAAATGGGATTCTTGTATCAAAGGCTTGGTCAATATAATAATTTATATCATCTGGTGTTTTTGAAACCAATGACGAGTTTACAATAGGATAATCACAGGCTATTCCAGATTTTATTGTATTAAACATTACTCCGGGACCAAATAAAGGATTTAATAGATATTGTGATGGGTAATTTGCAGTATCCACAATGACACCCTTGCTACTAGTAGCTGTGATATTACTGGCATAAGAAGAGTAAAATTGTTGAGCTATATCTGTTGTTTTCTCGCAAGGGTAAAAACCCTTATATGGTAAAAACTTCTTAATTGCTTTACATTGTAAGGTTATCTTGTATGGGTCAAAAAACTTTTTGTGATCTTCTTTTACTACATCAAATAAGTCCAAGAACTCAGTATTTGAATAAACTTTATAAAAGTTATCTTCAGCACTATCGTCGAGATGGTCTAAACCGCCTTTTATCTCAAACAAATCCAAGGTCTCCTCTAAAGGTCCTCGTGATAAATAATTATCAATATGGTTACTGATAATAAACTCTGGTACGATGGAATAATCTTTTCCTATGCCTCTTATATCTTCTGCGAAGTTTCCATAGGTGTCATAAAACGGTTCTTTGGCATTCTCAATAAAGAAGCCCTGAGAATCAAAATAACCTGCTTGTGATGGGGCATCCCAAAATGCCGAGCCTAAATATAGGTGCGGTATTGAGAGTGGATAAATGGTTGAGGAAGATAATTTAGTATAAAAAGGATTCTTAACACTATTGGCCGGAGTCAAGGAGTGTCTTCTTGCATAAAAGGCTGATGCTGATAACTGGGCATCTATCGTAACAGCGGCTTCTAGATCCAAAACTCTTGTAAATTGTGAATAGGAATTTTGTAAAATTCCGGGACCAGATATTGAGTTTCTCCC
>JGI24006J15134_10001442_pt1 | contig 13516 bp, 21 predicted proteins | sample LinPmetageLP53_FD_15134 | JGI IMG/M metagenome (IMG submission 15134) | reverse complement strand
AATGCTGTGTAAATCCACAGACGGTCGCTTGCCATTCTTTCGATCATTTCCATCATCGCACTTACTTATCTGTTTTTGAAGGTTCGTAATAGTCTTTATATTGATTGATTACTAATGACTGTTTTAATATATAAGCACGGATCTGTGCAAAGTTTTTTGCTAACAGTTCATACTCATCATCTGACAGACCAAACAACACAGGATCCAGGTTGTTCTTTTTCATCTTTTGAAACACTTCATCTGCGTTCTCAGATGTAATGATGATGAATTTAATTTCTTCCAATGTTAATGATGGTGGCGTTTTTAAATTGATAGGTTCACGCTCAATGGCTGTGGTCACTGTTTCTAACTTTTTTACACCTCTGATACAACCTGTGGTCATTAATACTAATAAAAGTAAGATGAATATGTTTTTAATATGGTACATAATTTGGATTTGCTATTGAAGTACATTCAGGATTGATCTGTGACTTCTTGGTAGCATTTTCCTCTTTCTCTGTTAGTGGTGCACCAGTAGCAATTTCTACACATCGTGTTGCATTGCCTGATGCTTTGTTTATAATTTTTTCTACTGTACTTGATCTAGCAATTGCAAGATCGCCCATGTCACGTTTCTTACCTGATGCATTTGTTTTATTAAACTTGTCATCTAAAGTTTTAAGATCATTATTAAGTTTTTGATTCAGTACTTGAGTCTCTTCGTTTGCTTTAATAATTTTATCGAAGTCTTGTTTTTGCTGTGCAATTACTGCCTTTTGTTGTGTGATTGATTGCTCAAGAACAAGATTGTTTGCTTCAGACACTGCCAAATCTGATTTGAGACCTTTGACATAGAGGTAGGCTCCTCCGGCCCCTGCCATCAGTAACACTGCTATAAAAATTTTTACTTGTAGCATTATACGAGTGTTAGTGCAAGTTCTGTAGTTTCTACTACACGTCTTGTCCAACCTTTGCCAAATGTAGCAAATGTGCTTAACGATTCATAGTATTCTTGTCTACGCTTTTGATATTCTTTTACGGATGCTTCTCTGCCATTCTCTGCAACATATTCAGCAACCTTCTTTAATGTATTAGGTCCGATGCCACCATCTGCAACTGTGCCAATCATTGTTTGCAAATATTTGGCCGCTCTTCCTGGGCCTGCATTTACGCCAAAGTCGAATACACATAAATCTAATCCACCTGGCAAATCATCACCCTTCACTTTGTCCCAATAATTCTTTTTATAAATTGGAGCAACATCTTCAACCAATAAGTCTTGCATGTCTTTGTCGCCGCCCCATTCTTCGTAAACTCTTTTTGTAACACCCAAGTTAGTTTCACCACCTGGATCCTTAGGATGATTTACGTATCCACCTTCGTGGTGTAATATTGTTTCTAAACATTTTTGATAGTTTGATTGCATTATAACTCCTCTGATTTTAGTATGATGTTTTTATCTTCTTTTGATATTTTAAACATGTCATCTACTTTAACTATTTTATAAACATGTCCCAACCAATTGTTAAGATACTGAGATTGTGATGTTGATGATTCATCTATTCTGTAAACACCATTAACATTTTTTGATGGCACGTTTATTCCTTCAATAATAAATTCGTGTTTATTATAGAGTGTTTTGAGTGTCAATCTTTTACCGTTTCTTATCACAGTTGCTTTTGACTCATTGAACACTGTGTTTATGTCATCATCAATTTTGTCATCTGTTAAAAACTTATATTGTTCAGGCGAAGTTGGTACAATATTCTGTAAGTTCTGTTCATCTAGATGATAGAAAGATTCATTTTTATGAAATCTAAATTTCCAAGGCAACAATCCTGTGACTTGTTCTGCATCTCTTACTAGTTTTATTATATTAGATGGAAGTTCATCGTTACGTTCTAGTTCAACAAATACATTATATCTCTTTTGTGTATTTTTAGCAGGTGAATAATCTGCATCAAGCACGTAATCATGTCCTGATTCTATAAATTGTACAAGATCACTTGCAACATCTTTATTGTCTGATTGAAATTGTATTACTGAAACATCTTCGTCTCGGCCCAACTTTGCCTGGAATGCGTCAACAACTACTTCATTGCTTACATGATTTGCCATCTCTAAATTTATTATTGATTTCATAGTTCTGATGCGTCTTGGGTTGACTGGTCAACTTGCAGTCCGCTAACAGTTTTGGTCTTTGTAGTTTCTGCATTGAAATCTTCAACCACTGTTTTAGGAATTGTTACTTTGACCAACCAAATAGGATGCTCCTCTAATTTTGCTTTTCTTGTACCTGGTCTAAAGTCTGCATATGATTTAATTCTTTTGGGTGTTAGACGTACATCTTTTTTGTATTCTACTCTTGCGCCAAGTGTTAGTAGTCTCTTGCCTGCTTCTGGATCAGGCATTTGAGCCTGTTCCCACATGAATGTTGCTGATATGTCATATTTGCTTTCGTATGGCCCATCGACTAGTTCACCTTTAGTCCAGTTCTTGTACGCATACATGTTCACATCGTCCATTACTTTCTCCATGCTTACAAGTGAGTTGATCACATTGTCTGAAGCATAAATCTTTTTTATATTACGGATAACGTCTAAGGTATCAATCATAGCATATTATTTATCGCTTTGCCTATTGCCAACAAGAATTCTATTCTAACGTCATATATCTTAGGAATTCAAACCTATAGATACTTTTATATGCATTCGCATAACAGACAAAAAAGACACTTTAAACAAAAACCGGAGATACCTATGAGACACAAGACCGTACTATCCTTCCAAGATCTGCGTGACGATTATTCACGTTTTCAAGTACAACCAAGATCGCCAAATCAGCACAAATACTGGAATATGTTAAAAGACGATAAAAAGTCTATTGTTATTGCTCATGGCCCTGCAGGGTGCGGAAAAACGCTTTTAGCCACCCAAAACGGCATTGATCTTATGAAACTACAAAAGATCGAGAAGATTGTAATCACACGTCCTGTAGTGGGAGCAGATGAAGAAATTGGTTTTTTACCTGGTAATTTGAATAAGAAGATGGAGCCTTGGACAAGGCCTCTAATAGATATTTTCCATAAAAATTACACAGTGAATAGAGTGCAAAAAATGATTCAGTCAGAGCAAATTGAGATTGCTCCATTGGCATTTATGCGTGGCAGAACATTTGAAAACTGTTACATTATTGCAGATGAAATGCAAAATACAACAGTCAACCAATTCAAAATGTTATTAACAAGAATAGGTGAAGGTTCTAAACTAGTCATTACAGGAGATTTAGGGCAAACAGATCGTGGAAAGCAAAACGGTATGGCAGACTTTTTGCACAAATTGTGGCGTGCTGAATCTAATCACATATTCAATGTACAATTACAAGGTGAAGATATTGTTAGACATAAAGCAGTAACTGAGGCACTAAAGATTTACGAAGAAGTTTAAGAGTTTCTTATTCTTGCTAGTTTTATTAATGTTGCGGATAAATTAATTTCTGCTTCTGCTACAAATGAGTGATCAACCAGTCCTTGTTTAATTACAAGTATTGCTGAGTCTTGTTGATCTTCTGTGTCACCAAACATTTCTACATTGTCATACATCCATTTGTAGATGTCTTCCATCTCTTCTGGTCTTGCTTGTGAACACAATAGTTTTCTTGCTTCTGTAATTTTGCCTGTCTTGAAAAGATCAACCATTTCTATTCTATAATCTTTTTCTCCAGTGTCTGCTGTGTTGGGTTGTTGCAGTTTGCCATCTGCAGAATTCATTTGCACTGTGTTAATACATTTTCTAAGATCAGGATAGGTTGCTTTCACATAAGTGTCCAGCGTGTCCAAATCCATTTCAACACCTTCTTCGACTAGTATTGTTGCCACTCTGGCTGTAAATTCTGTTTTGTCTATTTTTTCAATATGGAATCCTTGACATCTTGAATGTAGTGCAGGAATTACCCTGTTAGGATAGTTGCAAGTTAAAATAAATCTTGCAGATTGATGATACATTTCCATAACACCACGTAGAGCCGCTTGACCATTAGGAGTAATATAATCAGCCTCATCTAACAGTACAACTTTGAAATCACCAAAAGGCATTGTTTGCACAAAGTTTGTAATTTTGTCTCTGATTGTGTCTACTGAGTTTTCTCTAGAAGCATTTATTTCAAGTACATCTGTTGGTTCTACTTCTAACAAGTTTAACAATATCTTTGCTANTGTTGTTTTACCAGTACCTGGAGCACCTGAAAATAATAGATGTGGAATNGTGTTGGATTTTATCCAGTGTTCTACTTGTGCCTTTTGGTTTGCATCACGGAAAACATACCCATTTAAAGTATCAGGCCGATACTTCTCTACCCATAGTGTATTCATAAAATTATTATACTTGATTTATAGACAACAATCAAGTGTTAACCACTGATGTTGTTTATATTATTTCTGTAAGTTTTTTTTCTGTATGTGTAAGGTTTGCGATTGCTATTACTGTAGTAGGCTGCCGTGCCTTGCCCTGCCGCTTTTTGTTCTGCTATTAACGACGCCTGTTCAGATGTTATATCAAGATTGCCACCAGTGTTGATATAGCCAGCCATAATATAATCCTCGTATGGTGGTTTTTCATTACTTGAAACTAAAATATCATCTTCATCAACCATGCGTATTTCTATATGTTCTTTACCATCCTGCTGTAATTCTATTGATCTAGTCCATCTTCCATGTGCAACCAAAATCCATTCTCCAACTTCAACGTCTTTTTGTGTTGGCCCAACGGCCCATACTTGGCACCATCTTGGGTGTACACCAAGATCTTTTCCATCATCATCAAGAATAATTAGGCCACCTTTTGATTTAGTTTGACCAAAGTGCATGTCTGTGACTAAAATTCTATTCTTGATAGGCTTAATTGTTCCTTGTACTATGGTTTTAGGCATTTTATAATTCGTCCCTCTTTTTTACTATTTTTCCACCTTTGCCTAGCACATCGCCTCTAGCATTGGTTTTTACGTTGCCAACTGCAACTGTTTTTTCGTGTTTGGTTCTTAGTGCATCAAAATCTACAGGCTTGCCCTGTGCAGATAGATGTACTTTCTTCGGTGTCATTTTTCTTGCCATCTTTATTACTCCTTAAAGTATTTTTCTAACATTGCAATTTGGTCATCATACATTGCAACAATATTAAGTTCTTTTTCTATTGCTTCTAAAACGTCAGCGGAGTTCTCACTACTAACACCTACTGCATTTTGTAGATATATTTCCACATTCATCTTGTGTTTTGCAATGTGTCCTTTTGCATGTTCTATCATTGCACTTCTTATATGACTTCTCATCTCAAAAACTCCTTGTAACTTAAATTGTATTTAATGGGGTCGATATGGTGTACCCCTATCAAATAGAGAACCAAACTTGAAACTGATGATCCTCTACCTACACCTGTAACAATGTCATTTTCATTAACAACTTTTACCATGTAACACATGAATCTTAGTATATGCATCATGTCACGTTTAGCAAACTCGTGAAGTTCATCTTCAAGTATGGCTTCATATCTTGCATCTACTAATCCAAGTGTTTCTAATTTGTTTCTGCAGATGTAATGTACGTCTAAATTTTTGTATTCATCAGGCATTTGCCAATCGCTGGATAAAAGTTTATGATACTCAATAGGATCCATATCTGGCATACTAGGTGTTGTAAGTTTAGCAATATCAAAATGTTTGCAGTATTGTGAATGTTTCTTTATTTCTTCATCTTCATACACAAATGTTGTGCCGATATCATAAGAGGGGTCTGCATACAAGTTGTTTAATACATCTTGTTGAGAAAGATACACCTGTCCATATTCGTCAACAGTCATTGTAATCCTCCTTTAATAACTTGTAATTTTCTATCATCATTTATTGTAAAACCTATTTCGTCCCATGTCAAGTCATCTTTAAAAAAACTACAAAAACTTGGCAATTCAGTCTTCCACCATGGATTATCTATGTCCCGTTCGAGGTCTTGTAAAATTTCCCATTCTGGCGATTCTGTTCCTATGGTGTATCTTATATTTTCACCTTGCCAGGATTCAATTTCTAATGCTTCTACTTTTAAAAATTCTCCTCCTATAGAATTCAATTTAGAAAATATTTGCACACCCACTAATTGATCATATGGATCGGAAACAAAATCAATAACATCGTTCCTGTAATGATTTAATTGTTGATAGGTTTTTTTATCGTGTTTGATAAAGATAGCATTTTGAAACACTTTGTTAAACAGATATTTGTATTTGTCATAGGTTAAATTTTGCACAGCAGGATTATCAGTCTGTGGCACAAAGACAATGTTTACTTCATAGTCGTTAGGCCAAAGTTTGTTATTAAGTAGAATTGTGTTTGTAAATCTTGTTTTCCAAGACATTCCGTCTTCAATCAACATTTATTAATCCGTCTAATTCGGAATCGGTTTTAGACTGTTCTTTATTTGCTTTCTTTATTGCTCTTTCTGATTTTTCCAACTGCAAATTTTCATTCATGGCTATCAGTTGATTGTACAATTCTAAATGATTCATTCTTCTTGCTTGATTAATTTTTATTGTAACATCATTTATCTTTGATTCCAACTCTGGATCAGACAGCCCTTTGGGGTCATAAGTGGGATGAAACATTTAATTAGGATGGATATTCGAGCACTTGACTCATGAACTTTGTAGTTCCGCCATCAACTGAAAACACATCAAAAACAAAAACGCCAACTCTTTCAGAGAAGTCTGCACTTACTGTGGATGAATCCGACAAAGAAACAAGTTCATTTGGTCTTTTAATACCAGTAAGGGTTACTGTGTGTGTGGATACGCCTTTTGTAAGTATTATTCGCATTGAAGCATATACATTTGTTGATGCATCATCTTCCAATGGAAAATTTGTAAATGTTAAAGTAGTATTACCACTAGTTGTTAGTGTTGTAACATTACCATCTGCAAAACTACAAGCAACACTGCCTGAAACTGAACCTTTTGCTACAATTTTTTGTCCAAAATCTTTTAGTACTAGTTGTGATTGGTCATTGCCATTAAAGTTAGTGTCAGCATTTGTTACCGCACTGTTAGTTTGGAGTGATGTAATCTCAGTTGCCGCAGTTGCTAATTGTGTGTTAATCTGTGTGAAATTGGTTCTAAAACCCTGTGAATCATTATCTTGTCCTGCGACAGGAAATGTTGCGTCTATTTGTGATGTTAATATATTACTTGCCATTGCGTTGTATTTATTAAGTTGTTCTCAGTAGTTCACGCTGTTTTGATACATGTGTAATTCTATCTGTGATCGAACTTCTTTGCATCACTATTGCTTGTTCTTCAACATCTTTACGGTCAAATGTTACCAATTCATTTGAGAAAGATGTTCCAGAGTCATCAAAAGTGGTTAGATATGATGTGCTAGAATCTGAATCAAACACAGTGGTAAGTGATTTACCAAACGTAGTCTTATTGAGTGTGATCAAAATAGTAGTGCCTGTTATAGGTGCTGTGTTAAACTCTAATTGTAAACCATTAAGACTTATATCTGCAGAAATATCGCCGGTAGATACAAAAATATCTGTAGTATCTGCAGAGTCATTAGCCACAAAATCTGTAGTTGCCACGCCACCCAATGTAACAGACAACGAACTTGATCGATTTACATTGTAAGGAATAGAAAATATTTTAGTAGACCCGTCACCTGTATGCGTAGACACATAAGGTCCTTGATCGAATGCTGTTGCTAGGTATCGATCAATATACCATCTATCAATATTGCACGGTAATGATTGTATATTATATGTAGATTCATTTTTAAGTCTATACAAAGTTTTAGCACCTTCACCAGGTTTTAGATATCTAATTACTAAAGCAATCTTGTGTCCTAATACCAATCCATCGCTTTGTGGTGATTTCATCCACAGTGGCAAATATTCAAAATTTTCTATAGTAAGTCCTGCTTTCACTTCATCTTGCATTCTAGTAATTACGTTGAGATATAAATCGCTTATTTCTGAATTCAAAATAGGAATGTTACTGTCTGTTAAAATCTTTGATGTGCCTGCTGTTAGATCTACTGTGATCGAAGGAAGATTCACATCAGTAAGAGTAATTTTATTTGGGCCACCTGCTTTAGGATCAATTAGATCTACATATACAACTTCATATAACACAGTACCATCAGATGCTTTTGCTTCTGCTAGTTTGTATTCTCCCATATAGAGTGTTGTGTTGTAATTGTTGTTCACTAATAGTGCAGAAACGGTTGATAAGAAAGTTGCATGTACTCCAGCCAAGAATAAAAATTTTGGTCGCTTTGTGTTAAAATTTGGATCAGAAGGTCTAAACAGCGAAGTAGTAGGGAACAATGATCTGCTGTTTACAAAATTTTGATATGCTGTAAGTGTATTTTGATCAGTATGCAATTTGCCATACATGTTAGCAATTTGATCAGTGGTTGGCACTTTGACTCTAATCGAATAATCCTGTGTAACTGTTATATTACCAAAAGAACCAGATGCTTCTACCTTGAATGTAAAATTAGTTTCTGTGTTAACATCACCACATATGCCAATTATCTCTCCATCTGCCTGAATTTTAAGTCCCGGAGGTAAACTTCCTGATTTATATGAGTACGTTAATGTGGTGTTAGATATGCTACTCACTGCTCCAACTTTAAACAAAGATACTTTCCCTGGTGTTATAGATCCTAAACTAATTGTTGTCATTATAAAACCAACTCTCTATCGACAGCATTCCATATCACTGAACTAAATGCACTGCCTAATACCACAATGTTGAATTCGCGATCAACTGTTTGATCCACAAACAGTGGAGATGATTTAGTTACTCTCACAGTAAATGTAAACTTTGTTTCTGCAGGAGTAAAACTGGTCAATGAACCATACACTTCGCCAGTCGCAGTATCCAAAATCATGCCTGTTGGCAATTCACTTACTGTGCTGTCTGCATTTTCAGTAAGCAGTTCATAAGTCAATGTAGTGTCACCCGCGGCTCCAAGAGCATCGTCAGGATCGACTACATCAATGTTAACAATTTGATAATTTTCATGTGTAATTCTTGCAAGTTCGCCTGCTGGTTGTACAAAATGCATTGGTCTTACATCGCTTTCGTCTGCTGTAACCAATGTGTTGTCCGCAGAAGTTTGATCTGTATCTGTTTTTTTATTTGATGTACCTCGCACGTCGATAGTGAACACTCTATCTGAATGACTTACGCCGTCTGACACCCTAACAGTAAATCCATACAGTCTATCAATTGAACCTGTACGCACTATATGATCAAAATAGTAAGTATCCCAGGCCTGAACATCCCATCCTAAGTTAGTTGAATCAAAATTACTTTCNGCCACAGGCAAAATCAATCCTGATAATTTTCCTGTATTNGTATCCAGCGTGACATCNTCTGGCAATTCACCTGATATAATTTTGTAAAATTTTATATCATTGTCTGCATCTGACGCCTGCAGTTGATAATCAAAAAANTCACCATCTTGTATTATTCCTAAACTTCCTGCAGATGTTGACCATNTTGGAGCATCTGATCCTAGCACAAAAAGTTTAAATGTTCGATCCACACTGTTTACACCGTCAGTGACTCGGACAACAAATTGTTTTTCTGTGCGTCTTGCAACTTCGTCTGGCGTTCCACTAATTATTCCGTTGGTAGCAAGAGTTAGTCCATCAGGTAATGCACCTGCTACAACAGTATATGTCAGTGTGTCGTTGTCAGAATCTGTGGCTGATAGTGTTAAAGAGTATGCAACTCCTTCGTCTATTTCAGCAATAGTTCCAGCCGCTGTTATCCAGATAGGTATAGCCATTTACAATATTTATTGGTATGGGTTTTATTCAGAAGTGTCAGATTTTTTGCGTACGCCAGCACATTTCTCACGCACTGTGGCAAATTCTTCGCCTAACTCTAACTCTTTGTATTTGCCACACATTTTAAGCATTTCAAGTTCTTGTTTCAGTCTTTCATTCTGCAACATGATATCCTTATATTCTGTGGTACAAGTACCGCCAAAACTGTAACTGTAACGCAATCCTATCCTGCCGCTATCGCCTCTACTGTTATTACTACTTGAATTATCATAAAGTTGTTCCTGCAGATTATATTCCATGTAAGGCTCTAACCTATGATTATTACAATGATTGCCACCATTTAAATAATCGTTTTGTGCTTGGGCAGGCTTGATAATCCATGCTACAAGGACAATTGCTAATATGATTATGCCTCTGCCCATGTATTAGTACCCACCGGCTTTGATATCTTTGATGTCATATTCCACCTGTCTGATTGAATCCTGTAATTTGTAGTAACTATCTTCTAATGCTCTTAATTCTTTTTCTGAAGCACCATCATCTGCAAGTTTATAATAACTGTTATTCAATGCCTTTAATTCTGCTTCTAATGAACTGATTCTTGTGACAAGACTAACTGTTTCTCTCATCATTTCTTCTCTGGCTTCTTGATACATGATAGTTAATGTTGCATCTTTTGATGAGAATTTATCATCAAGGTTATTAATATCTTTGAACACAGCCAATTCAATTGTGTTTTCCATTTCACTGATTGCAATGCTATGATTTTCGATGGTTTGATTTAACTTAGATACTACTGTTACACCAGTGTATAAAGAACCTATTACTGCCAGTCCGATCGGAACCCATGTGATCACTTGAGTAATTTTCATATACAGATATTTAAAGTCGGTGCTTAATTAAAATAGTGGTGTTTAATAGGAAGTCTTTTTGCCACCCACTGTGAGAGCGCGGTTGGTAATTTTTGACACATTGCCTTTGTCAGTCTCAACACGAAACTCGCTAGGCAGTAGTGTGCCTGCTTCTTTCGGCACAAGAGTCAGNACTTCAACTGTGTTGCCTATGGATATTTTGTATCGCTTGGTGGCTCTTTGAGATATTATNCGAGCAGACGGATCAGTTTTTTCTTCACCTGTGCTCAGTCTGAACGATGCAATAGNNATATCAGTAAAATATTTTTTGTTGAGTCGACCCATGTGATGAGTTCAACATGTGTTATATTGATGCGCCACGCATACCATACCAAATGACTCTCACACCTTCACCTTTGGGTACCCACTTGCGATACATGTCCACTACAATTGATCCTGGAGCAGGGTCAAGTTCGTCATAGGTTGGTTTAGAGTAGGTCTGATCATGAGCCAATAGATACACTGCTGGTTCTTCACTAGGAAGGTCATAGATTACAGTTTTCCCTGCTTGTTCCACATAGTGGCCAACCAACATACTGGCTGATCCATCTGTAAGATTCACAGCAGGTTTGAATGCTTTACCCATAATATGTACAGGTAAATTGTGTTTTAGTAATTCATCTGCAATGTTTTTGGCCTGTACTTCACGTGACCTAATGATGTCTGAAAAAAGATCATATCCAAGATCCAGTTTTTCTGCCAACCAGGACAGTGCTATGTTGTCTCTTGGATGACATGGTCCACCGTCTCCCATACCAGGAGTCATGTATCTTTTGCCGACAATCCTGTCTGCGTTCNNCAATGACTNTGCCACCACACCCGGATCTGCCATGCCCATTTTGTGTGTGACATCTTGAATCATGTTGGCAATGCCAATTTTTGCTGAAATGTATGTGTTGTGAAATATTTTTATGCACTCTGCTTCTTCAAATGTGCCACAGGTAATGTGTGGACCTCGACCGACATTTCTGTCTGGATGCTTTTCATCATAGTTGTTCCACAGTGGTTGCATAAACTTTATCAATTGTCTTGCAAATGGATGTTTATTTTCGTTTTCAGGATCAATCCAGCCTGCGTTGTGTGTCCAATTTTCAAATCCTGCCACAAATATATCTGGCAACATGAAATCGTTGGCCACAGTGCCCATTGCAATCAATGATGGATTGTAAACAAATCTGTGTGCAATGCCTAGGTCAGTAACAATTTTTCTAATTGTGCCAGGCAACACAGTTGAAATATTAACAATCAATTGATTCTCATTGGTGTGCTTGGCCACATCAGCCAACGCTTCTTTGAGTATGGTGTAGTCAAAATCTTTTGCTGGCAAATGAGATGAAGGAGTTTCTCCTCCGTACTCTGGATCATGTGGTGTTGGCACTGCTATAAACACAATGTCACAATCTTCCACACACTGATCAAGTCTGTGATGAGTAATGACTCCTTTTGTTGATTCAATTAGTGGATCAGGATCGAAGCCATGAGTTTCGTATGATTTTGACATGACTTCTGCAACAGGTAATCCTAGTTTGCCCAACCCTATCATGCAAACTATACTGTCTGGTGTAATTCTTATCATACCCATACTTATAAAATGAAAAAACGGTGCCTGCAAAAACAGACACCGTTGAATGTGATATAAAAAATATATCTTATGTAGTTGCGAACACTGATAAGTTTGCCGCAATACCAGTTCCTGAGGATTCCATGTATGCGTCGACCATGAAGTTTGTACCGTTGAAACCAATTTTCACAGTACCACCAACACCAGGACCAGCGTTTGTTAAACCAACTAGGTTTAAGAAGTCATCGCCTGTGCCGTCTGCTAGATCAATAGATGTGATCCCAGTAACTGCTGAACCAGTTGCACCAGTTTGTCTTACCACTCTTGATTTTGCCATGAAGAACTGGCCCGCAGTTCCTATTTTCACAGTTTCACCGTTTGCGATTGCTGTGTCGATCTCAAGTAGAATAAAGTCACCTACTGCTGAAGCCGCATGTGTTGGAAGTGTTAACACACAGGCATTACCATCGACTGGGTTCATTGTGATTGTGTTTTTCACAAGTGCCGCAGTGGCATCGTTAGCAATCTGTGTTTTTGCAACCACAGTTGCTGCCGCATAACCTGAACCAGTTGCTAAACCACCAACAATTTTTACGTTGTCGTTGATTGTAACAAAGGCCGCATTGGCTGAACTGATAGCATCTGATTCGAGTGCTCCACCGAAGCCAACTGCCGCTCCACCGGCTGTTGAACCGTCTGATATTCTCAGAGCGTTTGTTGTTGTATCGTAGAATAAGTCACCGTCTGAACCGACATGTGAACCAATTGCTTCTACAATCGTTTTGGCTGGAATTTTTTTAGTAGCCATTTTGTTTTTCTCCTTATATAAGGTCAAATGCAGGTTCTACCTACTACGCGGTTAGTTCCGCATAAGTCTCAAACACCATTGTCTGAGCACTATTAGACATTGTATTTACTATTACCAAGATGACTTTTAACTAGCCATAAAAAAAGGGGGAATAAAAATCCCCCCTTTTGAATAAAAATAAGTGCAGTTTAACTAACTGCCGCACTAAATGGTGTTGCTGGGTTGGCACCTGCCGCCACCCTCATAACGCCTCTTACGTGGTATTGGTCAGCCGCTATATCAATCAACTCAAGATAGTCACCAACAAGTCCTCCTTGGGTACCACCGTTTAGTGTGATAGTATCAGAAGCCGCCACTGTTGGGAAAGCCGTAACGGCTGTTCCATCTTCGTCCAAGTACAACATGATACCGTCGATGGT
>JGI24006J15134_10001440_pt1 | contig 13526 bp, 29 predicted proteins | sample LinPmetageLP53_FD_15134 | JGI IMG/M metagenome (IMG submission 15134) | reverse complement strand
CTTTCTGTCAACTTTAGACAGAACCAAAGCATTACCTATGAAATTGTTATGTGCATACAACCAACCATCTTTGTTCAGTTTACTGTATGCTTTGTTGATAATGTCTGCATACCAATCAATATAATCATCAAAAGAAGTCCAATGGTCAGAGAAACTTTTCTCCGAACCATCAGACTCTTGCATCTTAAAATCACGCTGCAATCCGAATGGTGGATCCATATAGACCAGATCAAATGTCTGGTCTAAGTGAATCATATCTTCAGCAGGTTGTTGTAGAATAGTTATAGTCATTCAGTAATTATAACATACTTTTTTCACATTAGACAATATATTTTTTACATTATCTTGTTGCATCTTAATAGTTGCTGTTGTAGATTTATTTGGTGATGGTTCACAGGTAAATGGTCTGAATCCATTACTCTCCACAAATCTAATTCTCAATCCAATGTCCACTTTATCATCATCTTTTACCAGAATAATATTACGAGAGGCACTCTTTTTACCAGATCTGCTGATAAAAACTGGTTTATACCCTTTGTTGTAATAAACTACTGCTGGATGTTCATTAAATTTATAGATAAGAACTTTCTTATTTTGAACATCAGTAACAATAATATCCAAATCTTTACTATGAGAGATAAATTTTTTCATACACTTATCAGCAAATTCATAAGTACACATTTGATCTAATGTCTCAGCAATATCTCTTTTCATCTTATTTTCTTTTTTCTTTCTGAAAGTTTCATGTTCAGCATCAGGCACATTCTTAATATCTTTTTTAAACTGCTCAACATGAAGTTTAATAAGATCTTTAAGTTCAATCTCTGCTGCTAATGGTGAGCAATTAAACCAATCATGAGTAGAACTATTTGTTNTCCATTTCTTAAAAGATGACTTATCACCATTTTCAGTATCACCGTCTTCTACTACTTTAGTGCCTCCACGATGTCTTAATTCACATCCATAGTGGTTAACTTCAGTGAGAAACTTACACACGAAAGTTTCATTCTTAATTCCTTTTTGATGTTGTCCTTTTTGATAACTCATTGATTTCATTTAATAAATTGGACTGATGGCAAATTAAATAATTCGGCGCATCCACCAGTGCATCCTTTGGGGCGATTGCTCTCCCATGAACCTAATATATTATAGATTCAAGCAGAAGTCAAGGGATCTGCTCCGGTTTGCCGACTGGCACACTCTATTTCTCATTTAGATAAAGATCGTATAGAACTGTTTCACTCTCTCGTGCCTCAATTTCATGTGGTTGGTTCACATAGTCGTAGTTTTCCACTGGTTCTTTACAATAACACATTTTTCCATGTTTAAAAGTGAGAGAACCGTCTACCCACTGAGAGAGGTGGGTCAATTCATGAAAAAGTATTTTTGTATATGTTTCCTGATTCATATGACTCTGAAGTTCAATCAGGAAATGTCGTGGTTTAGATTTATTATCAACAAAATCACAATACCCATAGACACCCTCACGCTTCAATCCACGATGATCAATGTCCACATCAATTTTATGACGAGGGTAATACTTATTCAGAAACCAAGAGGTAATATCCTCACAGAGTTTCTTAGAATAACCATATCCAGAAGCGTAGATACTTGACATGTTCCCCAATGCATGAACCAGATAAAGGACGATACGAATAAAAGTTTTTCTTTGCTTGTCATTAGTAATGTCTATAATGTGTGTGCCAACAATGATTACAGAGGCAGGTTCTAGTTTCTATTTCTTTTTTGATAGTAACACGACTTTTTCTGCCAACCATCTCAGAAACTTGATTTATTTTTTCTGGTTTGGTTAAACTAGGACCGTAGATCAAAGTTAAATCATAAAATCCAAGTTGATTAAATTCTGTGTTGCTACAATTAAAGCATTGATGTTTGCTTTTTTCTTGTTTGAACCATTTTTGGGTTCTGATTTTTGAATCAGCAGAACGTTGTTTAGTAAGTTCTTTGTTTCTTTGATACCAAGCATGCCTTTGTTGTTTTTTCTTGGTTTCAGAAGCAGTTAGTGGACCAATGAGTTTAGATCTTCCCATTAGTCGTTTTCCTCAAGATACATTGCAGTTGCAAAATGATCAACAATAGTATCACATACAAGATTGATAATCTCATCAGACACATCATTCATTCGCAAAATGTCTGCAACATCTACCTCAATTACAGCAGAATGAAGATACTTACCGACGTTATATGAACAACCAAAGTCTTCTTTATGTCTGTTGAGTTGTTCAACTGTGAAAATCGACATTGTTTTTTTGTCAACTGATATCAGTATAGCATAAAAAAGAGGGGTCGTAACCCCTCTTATGACACTTTAAAATGTGATCTACTAGACTTTATAGTCTCCAAGATTCTCAACATAGACATCATTTACTTGCTCATTTCCTTCTAATTCAAGTAGTTTTTTCCACTCCCATCGTGAAGGTGGTTCACTTGCTGTACTATCAATCATCACGTCTAAAGTAAGACGATATCGGGTGAGTTTTTTGGAGAGTGTTGGTGCCATGAGAAAGTCCGTGATAGTGTTTTGATTCTAGTCTGGTTGTTTAGATTTGTCAAGTAAACCGGACTGTCTTTCAAGTTCGTATTTTACTTTGAACAAATGTTCTTTAAGATATTTCTTATATTCAAAATATTCACTAATAAGTAACAGGTTCTCAACTTGTTGCTGTGCTAAAAGGAGTTGATTAATTTTCTTCTCCTTATCACTATATGTAGCGGTTCTAGCAAAGTTCTGTAACATTAGAACTCTTTTAGTAGTTTTAATGTATCGTTATCAATACTTTCGACGACACCTTCATCATCCCATTCTTCCATCATTCTCATAAAATCATCGTTGTCGAATTCACGAATCGGGTCAATGTTGTAATCCATTAGTCAATAAACTCTCTGAAAGTGGATGCGATTTGCTGAAGTTGTTGCTTGTCTTTGTTAGTAAAGAACTCTGAAGGATTCTCTGCACTGATAAGAAGAGCAGAAAAATCAGACCAAGTGAGATCGATACTCTTGTCTGTAAGTTCGTCGCGAAGTGTGAATTTATTCACAGAATTCAAGGAGATAGTAAGGAATAGTCATTCCAAGATGGTAAGATCGATTAAGCATATCTTCGATATACTTATCAAGTTCATCTGCTAATCGGTCATCACGATAATAATCTGGGATGCCGATCTTTAGTTCAACTTCCTGGGTCATGATAACCTATGTGATTGTTGTAATTATACTAAATTTGATTTAGATAGTCAACAAGCAAGAACACCGGAAGGAATAGAAACAATCTCAGGGTCTTTATCATCGAACTCGTGACGATCGAACGCCACCCACTCATTATTACGATTAAAGATGTAAGCGTATTCTTCACCATTAGCAAGGTATTCTACTACATTATTATCAAGACGGGGAGGGCAATTCTCACCACGAGCAGAATAGTATTGAGGACCATATTCCTCAACCTCAACATTCTCGATTACATACTTTGTAACTTGCTTACCAGTCCAGCGATCTTTTGTCCATGCACAAGACATATCACCACCGTCAATTAACTCTGCTACTTTCTCCTTTGAATTGTAGTGTGTGTTAAGAACTTTGCCCAACCAAGTAGGATAACCGTCCCAATGATGATAAACAGAAAGAATAGAGTCATCTGAAAGTTGAATTCCGATGCGTGAACGTGTTCCCATATTTAGAGAGTTGTGGTGAGCGTGGTGGGTGTCCCCTCCACTTCTTTAATATACACGGTTTTAGGGGTCTGTGCTCTGCTCTTGTGCCACTACATCATCTGTCCTTCGATGCTTCACATATTTTAAATCATCCCAATAACAATTATGACATACTACTAAAACATGAATCTTTTTATGTCTTTCTTCTATAGTATACTCACAGTTGGGTTTATCCTTTACACCAGTTTCAATTGTGATATAATCATTATCAAAAAAATAAACCCAACCCTTATCAATGTGTCCGGTTGATCTTTCCCATATCACGTAGTCATCAATTTGCGGAGTATAAGGCATGTTCTAAAGGGTTGAGGTTTAGTTGCATTGATGTGAAAGGAGTTGTATTTTTAATATCAACTACTTTACCAGGTTTTTTTGAATTGATAGGGGAGATATAATCTCCTTTCTTTGTATTAAAGAATCCCCAGATAGTGCGGACAGGATCACTACTATAGACATAATCTTTATGGTGATGCAACCAAATTGCAAGAACATTGTTCTTGAACTGTTCAACTTCGTAAGAATAATCGTCTGGGGATTGGTGTGGAAAATCAGAAGGAAGTTCAAGCATCAGGAATTGCTTTAATATGATTTGGATTGTAACCTTCCGCTAGTAGTGATTCTATGCGGTCAGTACACTGTTCTTTAGACAGTTTCACACAGTTAATTTCTTCAATATCATTCCATCCTGTTGTTTCAAGGGTAATGATTTTCCAAAGTTTTTCAGTATTCATGGATTTGAATTAGAAAAGACGGCAGTCACGCCCATAATACGTGCGTTAGGATGTTGAGCAAGTGCTACTTCTTTTGCCTCGTTGTAGTCCTTAGCAAGACATTTGACGCTGAATACCTTACCAGACACATAGCATTTTACATCGCATTGCATGGAACTTGCTCCAATTTGTACCTACTATTATAGCATAGTTTTGAAAGAGTGCAATCAGCGACGGACTTCAGAGATAGCAGGTTGACCTTTTTCAAAGACGGTATCAACAACCGCCTGAACGCTTCTAGCAGTGCTGATACCCACTTTATCAAAGACAGGCACACAAACTAGTCCAAACGTCTTAGAATCGCCTCCTAGACGTATCACACGACCGATTGATTGACTGATGCCGATGTAATCCATATTACGCATGAATAACACTGCTTCAAGACCCTTTACATTGATACCTTCGGACAAAATAGAGTGGTGCATCACAACGAACTTACGATGCTCTTCTGTGCCCCACTGATTGAGAGTCTTGAAGAATACTTCACGGGATACTTTCTTGCCGTCGATGATAGCACCAGTTTTGCTAGTGATAAACATCCAGTGATAACCACGTTCATACAATTGAGAACAGAAATCAGATTGAGTCACAAGACGGACAATCTGCTTTGTGGAACGTGCAGCAATCAGAACCTTGCCGATCTCGTTATCATCAATGGTATCAAGCAGATTCTTAGAATCAGACTGCTTGAAATCACCCTGAGGCAGCTGCTGAACAACAACCTTAGGGGGAAGAATGTAACCTTCCTTGACTAATTGTGGTGCAGGAACATTACATATGACCTGACCATAAACCTCAGGATCGTTCATTCCTGGTTTGAATACAGTCAGCGAATGTTTTGGAGTTGCTGTGAAGAAATAGCAACGATCAGCATCGTTAGAAAAGAATTCAGTAGGAGGGAAAAAGTTACGCTGAACACTGTTGTGTGCCTCATCAAAGTAAATTGTATTTACTTCAATGTCTGCCTCTTGAATGCGATGCAGCGAGTGATATGTGGTGAAGATGATAACATTCTCACCAGCAGTTCTTGCAGTGTTGTTGAACAATGCAATCTGTTCTGGTTTGGTGCTACTGAAATACTCAATCTCACCACTGTGAACGTGCATCACATGGGTGTGAGTGGTATCAATAATATCAAGAAATTCTTTGCAGAGTTGTTCTGCAAGAAGAATACGAGGGGCAACAACAACAATAGTAGAACCATTGTCGATATACTTTTGATTCTCAACAATGTCTTGAATCATGCAGATGGTCTTACCACCACCCGTAGGGATGATGACCTGACCCTTGTCATATGCCAGCATAGCGGTCAATGCTTTGCGCTGATGGGGGCGAAGGGTAACGGTCATGCTCTCCTGTCTGGTATGAATATAATATAGAGCATTCAGGGGGTCAATTCAAGGGTTCTGTGCCACTATCTCAACTGTCACTCTTTCCAAAAATCTTCCCAGTCCTTTTGTGTGGTTGCCTCTGTTATCTTATTCTCTTTCAATAATCCTTTTAACTTAGCAATTGTCTCTGCTGCTTTACTCACTTTAGACAAATGATAGTCAATGTTTGTCTCACAGGCATCAATAATTGACCGTGCGATCTCTTCAGGATTACAATCGTCTTGATCGATGATCTCACCTAGAACATCTTTTAGGTTCTTGAGACTGAACTCTTTGTAATCAAAGTTGCCCACGTTTGTCTTGACGGATTGCTTCCTCTACTATACACCGAACCTGTTCCGGTGTCAACCCATTGAGAAACGCCCATTGCGGGTCTTTCTTGTCCCATTCTAAGACATACTGACCATCATCCTGTTGTTTTACTTTTAGACTATCCATCATCACTCCATTTTAATATAGGGGGCAGAAAAACTTGCTTGAGAACTTGCATATGAATACAGATCCTGTACGACTTCATTTTGTATTTGTTGTGAGGTATTCTTCATTGTTAGTAGTAATGTTAGTACCAAATACTTAGAATAACGATACTTATTTGATTTACTCTTGATTATCTGTGCTGTTGCATCGACATCAGTAATTAACCCATATGTACCCATCATACTAGCAATTTGTTTACAGTGAGCATCAGTATTTGCTTCTGCCAGTTTAGCAGATTCTAACGAAGTTGGCAACTGTTGCAATCCATGACGTTTTAGAATGTAATTGATAGGACCGAGAGATACTTTACCCTGGTTTGCAGATGCTCCCTTAATTTCACCCTGCCAACCAGTTAATGATGTCTCACCACCAAAACTTCTGAACTGAATCTTTTCTGTCGTTGCAGTTCCCCACTGAATATAACCATCCATCGAATCAAACTTTGTAGTTGTACCCTTATAACTTGCTGATATAATCTTACCATCACCAGGAAAATTCTTTTCAGTAATTCTACCGGTATTACTTGTAATCTTCTTTAATGATACACCAATCACTTGATTTGATTTAACCAACTCAAACATCTTGGCATTTAATCCCTTTAAGGTTTTTTCTGCCGCTATTTGTTGAACAGCACCCTGATTAGATATCATGTAGATATCAGCAGGACTCCACTTATTAAGGTTACCAAATGCTTTCTCTTGACGATTGATTGCTGTAAATGCACCCTCAATTGTATTGACTAATTGTGATCCACGATGGAATGTAAATTTACCTTTGTTACCATATTTCTGATATAAAGCATTTGCACCTGCAATAGATGAGTTCACCCAATCATCAGGAAGACTGTTAATCATCTTACCAAAGTCCTCATCAGTGATTGCAGTTCCAGCAGCACGTTGAAAATTATCTTTGGATATATCTTTGTTAGTGATCTTTCTACCCAATACATTAAATGCAAGAGCAGCATATAATGCCTGTGAAGATTCTGCAAGTTTAGTAAGTGCTGCACCGGCACCAGATCCACCACCAGAACCCTTTTTGTAGATAAGTTTAATAATGGAATTAGATTTCTTCAGTTCAATCTTAGTTACAGGGAATGATGACTCACTTTTATCAATTTCATTCTTGTATGGAACCCTCATACTATTCAATTGTTTTGATATTGCATCCTGCGCTTCTGCTCTCTGACCAGAAACCACACGAATTTTATCAACTTTCGGTCCTGCCTTGACAACTTTAGTTTCATATCCAGAGAGAACCTGGTTAACTGCTAAAAGGATGTCGGAGTCAGTCATTTGATTTCTTCTTTTTAAGCATCCGCTTTAATAATTTAGCATACATCACTTCTTCTCGTGTGTAGTGTTCTGGATGTTTCTTATATCTCTTGATTATCTTCTTTGCTGCTTTTTTGTCGGATAATTCCACGACTGTAACCTTTATACAAACCTTTTGATTATTTATGTTTGGGATTCAATATATTAGCATTCTTATCAAATTGTATCGTTTTATACTTTATTGAGGGTAATAGAATATCTTCTCTCTTTTTATCAACCGGTTTCTTTTTTGCAACAGTTTTATTCTCACTAACAATTTTATATCCACGCATACAAGACTTCTTATAGTCTTTTGGTTTTAGATGATATCTTACAATCTCCCTATCCATATGTTCCTGACATTCAAACCACGCAGTTCTATCCTTAAGTTCCAAACGATAAGGGAATGACTCGTGGGGGAACAGATTTTTAACTGGTTTTGATGACATCAATCAATCACTTGAAAATGGACAGAGTTAAATTTACCAATGATACCCTTGAGTTGAACCTTGGTATGTTGCCGATGTACCTTTACATTAGCAATCTCGTAGATACGGTCAAGTATTAGCATATATGGAGTATCATTATTACCCCATAATACTTGTTCCTTGGTATATCCTAGGTATCTTACATTATCACCTACATTAATATGTTCCATTGTTTTTTCATTTTTTATGTGAGAATGGTTTTAGATACATTACACTTTCTCCTGGTCTTGTTGTTAACATAGCGTCTCTTCCTTGTAGTTCCCACTTTAATGAACTTTGACGCCATTTCCATACCAGTGAAATCTTTCTGCCTCCTGTGGTTGCAGAACATTTCGTAAATTTTATGAGAAGATTGATGAGCGATAGGGACATTTTTAATCCAATGCTTACAGATTTCTTCAGTGTATATCAGATTTTTTTAAACTCCAAGAACCATCGTGGTTATCGATCCATAATAGCACATCTCCTTCCTTCCAACCAGTTTCTTTAATAAGTTCGTCGGGAAATGTTAATACACCATCATTATCGATGGTAACTGTTGTTTTCATAATGTTAAAATGTTTGGTGGCACTAACTCTGAGTGCTCTTCCAGATAATTCTTGTAGCAGGATAATGTAAAGAGATATACACTGCTGTTATTATTTATAACAATGTATCGGTGTGGGATGCAATATGACCCATAATACTGCTCTGTGTGCCCCTACAATGCCTCCCTAAACTACATCAAGTAAAGTCACAAGCATTCCAGTTAAACGATTCACATTGGTGCTCATTTGACGATATCCAGTTCCAACATATACTTGTCCTAAAACCACAGATACAGTCGCAATTCCCCAGAAAATGTAATAGAATTTTGACTTAATTTGTGCTCTTAATTTTGTCTTTGACTTCTTCATTTGTTCCTAAACTACCACAGTTGTATTCTACTGTATTAGGATTTATATGTCAAGAGTTATTAAATTTGGTTTCTAATACCATACGATACATTGCATCTCTCAAATACCACAGATGTTCTTGCTCTTCAGCAGGTCTAGCAGGTGCTCCGGGCCAATACTTTAAAGTTTCTTTGACACAATGATGCAGTAGGTTAACGTCATCTATAGACAGTTGAACCATATATCCTTCTTCATTCATGGATTCTTGGGATCTATTCCTAATTGGGTAAGGTACTCTATCCACCAGTCAGGATTCCTGCAAGATTTCCAGTTTGGAACAGGTTTTCCTAGTTCGATTGTATAATATTTATACAAAACATCATCTATAATCCGTTCTATTTCCATATTCTTCTTCCTTTTCATCAACGTCTGCATATGGATTTTCCACAAATTTTCCTCGCTTTCGGAACTTCTCTTTTGAGACATACTCTCGTTCCTCCTCGGTTACATACAACCATAAAGCAAGTTTCATTACGATCCAAATAATAATAATCGGTGATAAACAGGCAATCAGAATTGCTGGTTTCATATCAGATTTCTATCCTTGAAGAAATGCAATGTATCTTTTAATCCACCAACATGTTTGTATCCAATAGCAATCTGTGGATACTCTGCTTCTTCACCAAATTCAGAAACAAATGATCTTTCAGTAAAATGATTATTAAGTTTGTATTCTTGTATCTGAACATGCAAAGATTCTAAAAGTGTCTTTGCTCTCTCACACTCTTGATTTCCGTTTGAATATAAAACTATTGGACCCATGGGTAACTCCTTACAGTGTTCTCTCTAATCGATTTTCTGCTTGATCTGGGAAGTCTCTTGGACGACTATCATTAGCATTATCAGTCTTAGGAGAACCTTCGTTCTTCTTCATAGTATGTTGATAGTTGGGTCTTGGATATCTAATACGGAATGGATCAGGCATCCAGTATGTTACCTGCCATTCTTGTTCAGGACATAACTCAAGATGTTTCTCTACAGTATGAGAGAAACTCCCCAATTGTATATATCCGTCGTGACTGACACATCTGCCGTTCCCAGTATCAACCAGGAACATCATTTTACTACTCAATCTCTTTGCCTCCAATCTTCACTGCGGTCCTGTTGAAACCAGTCCTTAATATCATCAGCACTATTAAATCCCTTCTTATGATTGGATGGATCTGGATCTCCTAAACCCATCCTATTCATGAAATCATCGATAGTCCCCTCTTGAATATCTTGTGATGATTGTCTCCTTGCCATCTTCAACATCTCATTTGCTGTTGTATTTGCTTTAGCAAGTTTCTGTGCCCAGACCATATCATCTAGTTTTACTTCCTCCCCATTTGCAATACATTTACAAATGAATTCCAGTCGAAGTCTATACTTTGTCGATAGCATACGTATATTTCATACAGTATTATTTATTTCTTAAAAGTAGCTAAGCCATCCCTATGAACCCTAACAGAGTTATTCTACTGGGTATTTGAGTTCTTGTCAAGTGTTGACTTATTTCTGTGACTAATGTATACTTAATACGGAAAAAACCATTAAATAACCACAGTTTTATTATAGATATGTTAGAATATACTCACATTCATTGAAGACTATGACTCTTCCATCCAAAGGCAAGAAACTGACCAAGAATGAAGAACAGAGTATGAAGATTGCTATTGAAGAATCAGGTATTACAGCAGTTCACCCAGAAAGGATGGAAGCACTTGCTGATAGATTAGTTCAGAAACTCAAGCAGGATGATTCAGAGTCCTGCGTCTGTTAAACGCTGTTCAAGTGCAGTAACTTTTGTCAACAGGTCAGCATTTTGTGTCTCAAGGGTTTCAATACGAGTCATTGCTTCTTGAAGTGCTACTAATGCCTTGTTAGTTAAAATAGAAGATTTAACTCTTTTAATTACTCTTCCATCATCTTCAGTAACTTCATATATCAATCCAGGACTTGTTGCTTCCAACTCTTGAGCAATGACACCAAGTTGTGTATGAGTTTCATATCCTGTCTCTTCTTTAAAGTTAAATTTACGAAATTTCACTGCTTTGATGTCTGCCCATTGAGATCCAGCATCAACAATGTTTTCTTTCAAACTCTCATCAGAAACTGTCCCCATAGTTCCAGTGGTGTTTTCAGTTGTACCATTAGACCAGACATTAAAGACGATAGTAGAACCACTAGAGTGTGCTGCTCTGTACAAATATTTTGAAGTACCACTACCTACAGATGATTCAGTGTATATTCCATGATTTGTAGTGAAGTTGAAAAAACTTCCCTCGGAATCAAACTTCCCTTTAACAGCGATAGCAGAACCAGCATGTTTTGTCCAAAACTCAAGGCGTCCCTCATTATTTGACACTGAACCTGAATGGGTCTCAATAACTCCATTAACTGCTGCTACATCAAAGTCATCTAATGAACTAAAGAGCATGGAAGCGCTATTACCATTTGTGGCACTACCCTGTTTTAGTTTAAGAACACCGTTCAATCCTGACGTTGCTGTATTGGCACGTTTTACTGTTAATTGAGCTCCTGGAGCACTTTCATTGATACCAACTCTACCAGCAGAAGTTACAACTAACCTATATGCACTAGCATTACGATCATATAAGATAAATCCATTACTTTGGGCATCATCAGCGCCAAGAGAATAATCAGATGATGCATTAGTATCAGTAAATCTAATAAAGGAATTGCCAGTGTTTCCCTTTATCTGCATCACATCAGTGTTACCACCAATTCTGGTAACTTGAGCAGTGTAACTGGTTTGAGTAAGGTTTCCGCCGATATTTACAAAACCACCAGAAGTTATACGAAGTCTTACTGTTGGTGATGTGTTTGTAGTTACGTTTCTTGTGCCAAATACTAAATCGCCAAATCCGCCATTGGTTTGTGACGTTGCTACATGACCAATTCCAGAGGGTGGAACTGTATAAGAAGCGTTTGTAGGTCCAAATCCGATCGTAGAGTAATATCCAGCAGCAAATCCTGAACCAAATATAGCTAAAGGAGCGTTACCAAATGTTGTTGTGATTCCGTCTACTACCATTAAACGCGCATTTGACGGATCAATCGTTCCAATGCCAAAATTACCACCAGAATCTATACGAACTCTTTCTACTAATCCACCAACATTATGATTAGATACGCCAAAAGCAAGATAACTATTAGCGTTAGTAGAAACTGCAGTTTCCTTCGCACCCTTTATGGTAGCGTGTACCATACTATTGGTAGAACTAGATACATGTCTTCCAGAAAGTGCAATTTGTCCCCCAGTGTTTGCTGCCACATCACTATTGCTATTAACAAAAAGATTTGCTCCACCACCAGTTAAGGTTCTATTAGTTCCAGTTACACTTAAAGCATCAGGATTGTTTACATTTGCTCCAGTGTTTGCTCCACCACCACCATCAACGACATCTAGTTTAAATATTGGATTACCATTTCCGATGCCAACATCACCACCATTAAACCACGAATCTCCACCAGTGTTTAATACGATATCACTATTACCAGAAGCATCCTGCATTATGAGTTTTGCTTCGTTTAATGCCTGAGTAGTAAATCTAAATGTTTCGTGAGATGCACTATTGACATGCAACGATGTCGCACCACCTGAACTGATCATCATGCGCTGCTGTGGGACAGAAGAGTTAGGATTAGCAGTTCCGAAGACTAAGTTCCCCGCATTGTTTGATGCATTACGCGCTAGATATATTTCTGCTGCAGTTTGAGTAGCCGCATTGTTCTGGAAGTTAATATAAGAATAAACATCGTCACTAGATCTTGTTCTAAGGTTTAAACAGTTTCCACTTGATCCAGTTTCAATTTGTAGAGGTGCATCTGCTCTATTATTTCCTAGAGATGTATCATTAATAAGAACTTGACCACCAGAAGTTATACGAAGTTTTTCACTTCCAGACATTTCAAAAACAAGTGGATCACCTGCCGTAACATTTATTGCTGGTCCAGTGGAAATAAATTTTACATCTAACTTGTTATTAGTTGCTCCTTCAAACGTTGAAATTACTGTTCCATTATTTGCCCCAGACTTAACATGCATAAATGCAGTTGGCGTTACCTGATTGATACCAACTTTACCATTAGAATCTATACGAAGTCTTTCTGTTATAGATCCACCGTTAGCATTTGTAGATATCGAAAACCCATAACCAAAATTATTATCCGTTGAGTTTTCTTTAAAAGATTTTAATCTTACAAACGGTTGTGTATCACCACTTGATCTGTAGTTACCACCAAGAAGAATAGAAGCACCAACATTTGTAGCATAAGACGTAGAGTCAAGTAACTTTAAAGTATTTTCACCATCTGAAGTTACAACTAAACCTTTATCTGATATGCCTTCTGAACCATTCTCAACAATAGATCCAACCAGTAATTTACCATCAGAAGTTATACGAAGTCTTTCTGTT